>ENA-OQIG01000080-OQIG01000080.1-human-gut-metagenome-genome-assembly--contig:-NODE-80-length-55911-cov-2.951975_pt1 | contig 55911 bp, 66 predicted proteins | sample MGYA00242576_ERZ504741 | MGnify/ENA primary metagenome ERZ504741 (study PRJEB26092, sample SAMD00036436) | human gut metagenome | host: Homo sapiens | study: EMG produced TPA metagenomics assembly of... | reverse complement strand
TAGCGAATTACGCAAGATTCGCTGGTGCAGGGCTGGGTAAAGAGTTGCCTGCGGCACTGGCTCCAATGGCGAAAGGAATGCAGCTTAAGGGTTAGACGAATATCTGCTATCCTGCCCCCGCACTAAGGGGGCAGTATGCTAAACATCGTACTTTACGAACCAGAAATTCCGCCAAATACTGGCAATATCATCCGTCTTTGCGCTAATACCGGCTTTCGTCTGCATATCATCGAACCGATGGGATTTGCCTGGGACGATAAGCGCCTGCGCCGCGCGGGGCTGGACTATCACGAGTTTACCGCCGTTACGCGTCATCATGACTTTCGCGCGTTCCTCGAAGCAGAAAATCCCCAGCGCCTGTTTGCCCTCACCACGAAAGGTACGCCTGCTCACAGCGCCGTAAACTATCAGGATGGCGATTATCTGATGTTCGGCCCGGAAACACGCGGCCTGCCAGCGAGCATTCTTGATGCCCTGCCCGCTGAACAAAAAATTCGCATTCCGATGGTGCCGGACAGCCGCAGCATGAACCTGTCCAATGCGGTGTCAGTTGTGGTGTATGAAGCCTGGCGGCAGCTGGGATATCCGGGAGCGTTGTTGAGAGATTAGTTACTGTATGCCGGATAGATGATTACATCGCATCCGGCACGATCACAGGACATTAGATCCCATCCCCATACTCAAATGTATGGTTAATACCGTTGAAATGCTGGTCCATATCCATTGATGGCTTATCGCTGTCTGGTTTACCGACAATACGAGCCGGAACGCCAGCGGCGGTTGTATGCGGCGGCACCGGTTGCAGCACCACGGAACCTGCGCCAATCTTCGCGCCGCGACCAACTTCAATATTGCCGAGGATTTTCGCGCCCGCGCCAATCATCACACCTTCACGAATTTTCGGGTGACGGTCACCACCAGATTTACCCGTACCGCCAAGCGTCACAGATTGCAGAATCGATACGTCGTTTTCAATTACCGCCGTTTCACCCACAACGATGCCCGTGGCGTGGTCGAGCATAATGCCACGGCCAATTTTTGCTGCCGGGTGAATATCGACCTGGAACGTCACAGAAACCTGGTTTTGCAGAAAGATTGCCAATGCGCGACGCCCCTGATTCCACAACCAGTGACCGATGCGATAAGCCTGCAAGGCATGAAAACCCTTCAGGTATAACAACGGGTTGAGTATTTATCGACTGCCGGGTCGCGGGTACGCACCGCCTGAATATCACAGGCCGCAGAGGCGATCATTTCCGGGTCAGCGGCGTAGGCTTCTTCCACCACTTCACGGATAGCAATAGCAGGCATAATTGGCGATGACAGCTTGTTCGCCAGCATGTAGCTCAGTGCACTTCCAAGGTTTTCGTGCTTGAGTAGCGTCGCGTGGTAAAAACTGGCCAGCATTGGCTCACAGTCCGCCAGCGTTCTGGCTTCGGCTTTAATATTGTTCCAGACAATTTCCAGTTCTTCACACGACATTGCTTACTCCACACGATGAGATAATGACCGGCCCGTTCTGCGCGGGCCGGGTCATAGCGGTAACAAAGGTTCCCTGGGGTTAGTGGCTGCTGCGCTCGTCCTTGCGTGCACGACCTAATAACGTCAATGCTGCCTCGCGCGCGTTTTTTCCGCAATATAATACTTGATAAATTTCCTCGGTTATTGGCATTTCTACGCCGAAGCGATGCGCCAGTTCGCGGACTTCTTTCGTATTGCGGTAGCCTTCCACCACCTGACCAATCTTCTCCTGCGCGCTTTGTACATCCATGCCCTGACCGAGCATCATGCCAAAACGGCGGTTACGCGACTGGTTGTCGGTACAGGTAAGCACCAGATCCCCCAGCCCCGCCATGCCCATAAAGGTGGCAGGATCGGCACCCAGCGCCGCGCCAAGACGCGACATTTCAGCCAGCCCACGGGTGATCAGCGCCGTACGCGCATTCGCACCAAAACCGATACCGTCGGACATCCCCGCACCAATGGCAATGACGTTTTTCACCGCGCCGCCAAGCTGCACGCCAATGAAATCCGGGTTACTGTAAACGCGGAAACTTTTGCCGCAGTGCAGCAGCTGCTGAAGATCATCAGCAAAGGTCTGATCGGTCGAGGCCAGCGAAATAGCTGTCGGTAAACCTGCCGCCAGTTCTTTCGCAAACGTTGGGCCAGAGATAACCGCCAGCGGAATTTGATCGCCTAACGCCTCGCGGGCCACGTCCTGTAACAGACGCCCGGTTTCCGCTTCCAGCCCTTTGGTCGCCCACACCAGACGCGCATCAGGACGCATCAGCGGTTTAATCTGGCGCAGCACTTCACCAAAGACATGGCTGGGTACGACGACGAGAATATTACGGCTGGCTGCCAGCGCAGTGGCGAGATCGCTTTCAAGATGGAGCGTATCGGGAAAAGGCACATCGGGGAGAAACGCGGCGTTACAGCGGTCGCGTTCAAGCGTTGCGATATGTTCAGGGTCATGGCCCCAGAGGACAACCTCGTGGCCATTTCTTGCCAGGGTAATGGCAAGAGCGGTGCCGTACGAGCCGGCACCGATCACAGTCATTGAAGCATTACGTTGGTTCATCAGGCATCCTGATGTTCTTCAGTACCTTCGCCAGCCTGCTGCTGCAAATAGTTCATGAACAGCGCATCGAAGTTAACCGGCGCAAGGTTCAGTTGCGGGAATGTACCGCGGGATACCATGCTGGTGATGCACTCACGAGCATACGGGAACAGAATGTTCGGGCAGTATGCGCCCAGGCAATGTGCCATCTGGGTGCCTTCGATACCCGCGATGGAGAAAATACCGCCCTGCTGAACTTCACACAGGAACGCGGTTTCTTCGCCCAGGGAGGCCGTTACGGTAACACGCAGTACCACTTCGTAAACGTCATCTGCCAGTTGAGTAGATGCCGTATCCAGATCAAGTTTAACTTCTGGCTGCCAATCTTTCTGGAAAACGTGCGGCGCGTTCGGCGCTTCGAAAGAAATATCCTTGGTATAAATACGTTGGATCTGGAAAGTCATTTCGGTGTTGTTTTGTTCTGACATGTGTAGAAAACCCTTAAGTGTTGTCCTTAAATACTGCGCAATGTAATGCCAACGTTCACACGTTATTTCAGCAGGGGATCCAGTCCACCACGTGCATCCAATGCATACAAGTCATCACAGCCGCCAATGTGCTGTGCGTCAATAAAAATCTGGGGAACCGTGGTGCGACCGCTGCGTTTGATCATCTCTTCACGCTTGGCGGCATTGCCATCGATCGGCAACTCCTGAAAACTCACGCCCTTGCTGCTCAGCAGTGCTTTTGCACGATGACAATACGGGCAGGTTTCTTTGGTATAGATTTCAACATTGGCCATAATTTAGCTCCTATTTTTTTACCCTGAAATTTCATGTTGCAGGGCGGCTGCAAAATGGAGTGTCCCCAGAAGCTTATAACAATAAGTCGCTGGGGGCCTAATTGCAGCTAACGGCCTGCATCATGAAAGACGACAGGTAAATTATTTGCCGCGCACCAAAGGCAAGTTTTCGCCAGCCCAGCCAGCGACGCCTTCTTTCAGCACGAATACTTGCGCAAAACCAGCTTTCGTCAGTGCGTTTGCAGGCTCCTGGCACTGCATGCCAGAACCGTCTACCACGATAACCGGTTTGTCTTTGTGCTTCTCAAGCTCACCAACATTGTTGGCTTTGATTTCGCTCGGCAACAGATTGATAGAACCTGCGATATGGCCTTTACGGAAGTCATCACGCTGACGTAAATCCACAACCACAGCGTCTTCTTTGTTGATCAGACGCGTAGCTTCACCACGAGTAATCACCTTCACTTTCGAGGTCAGGCTCTTAAACGTAGTCACAAGAACCGCCACCAGTAACGCGATCCAGGCGATACTCAGTATGGGATGACGGCCAACAAATTGCATAATTTCTTGCATGGGGGGTAACAACTCCCGACGTAGTGATTAAAAAAACCAGGAAAGGAGTATACCTGCGCGGTGCGGCAAATACAGCCAGCGCGTTAACTGGAATGCAATTTTGCGGGGCACGACGAAAAAAAAGCGCAAATCTGGCATCGGCTTGCCGCGAGCGGTCGTATATTTTGATCTTCAGAGGCTATTTTATCGATTCAGCTGTAGTAAAATTACGCAAATTTTGACTCTTGAGTATGAGGTTGTCGCAATGTCGGTTTCTAAAAAACCTATGGTACTGGTGATTCTGGATGGCTATGGCTATCGTGAAGAACAGCAGGATAACGCCATTTTTAGTGCTAAAACCCCGGTAATGGATGCACTGTGGGCCAATCGTCCGCATACCCTGATCGACGCTTCCGGTCTGGAAGTCGGTCTGCCTGACCGTCAGATGGGTAACTCCGAAGTAGGCCACGTTAACCTGGGTGCCGGCCGCATCGTGTATCAGGACCTGACTCGTCTGGACGTTGAAATCAAAGATCGCGCTTTCTTTGCTAATCCGGTGTTGACTGGTGCAGTAGATAAAGCGAAAAACGCAGGTAAAGCAGTACACATTATGGGTCTGCTCTCCGCAGGCGGCGTACACAGCCACGAAGATCACATCATGGCGATGGTAGAACTGGCAGCTGAACGCGGCGCAGAAAAAATCTACCTGCACGCATTCCTTGACGGTCGCGACACCCCGCCGCGCAGTGCTGAATCCTCGCTGAAAAAATTTGAAGAGAAATTTGCTGCGCTGGGTAAAGGCCGCGTAGCGTCCATCATTGGTCGTTACTACGCGATGGACCGCGATAACCGTTGGGATCGCGTTGAAAAAGCCTATGACCTGCTGACTCTGGCGCAGGGTGAGTTCCAGGCCGATACTGCCGTTGCTGGTTTGCAGGCAGCTTATGCTCGCGACGAAAACGACGAGTTCGTGAAAGCGACCGTTATTCGTGCAGAAGGTCAGCCAGATGCGGCAATGGAAGACGGCGATGCGCTGATTTTCATGAACTTCCGTGCTGACCGCGCGCGCGAAATCACTCGTGCATTCGTAAACGCAGATTTCGACGGCTTCGCGCGTAAGAAAGTGGTTAACGTCGATTTCGTGATGCTGACCGAATACGCCGCTGACATCAAAACTGCGGTTGCTTACCCACCCGCTTCCCTGGTTAACACCTTCGGCGAGTGGATGGCGAAAAACGACAAAACTCAGTTGCGTATTTCCGAAACCGAAAAATATGCCCACGTTACTTTCTTCTTCAACGGTGGCGTAGAAGAGTCGTTCAAAGGCGAAGATCGCATTCTGATCAACTCACCGAAAGTGGCTACCTACGATCTGCAACCGGAAATGAGCTCCGCAGAGCTGACCGAAAAACTGGTTGCGGCCATCAAGAGCGGCAAATACGACACCATTATCTGTAACTATCCGAACGGCGACATGGTAGGTCACACCGGGGTGATGGAAGCGGCGGTTAAAGCGGTTGAAGCACTGGATCACTGCGTGGAAGAAGTCGCGAAAGCGGTTGAGTCCGTGGGTGGACAACTGCTGATCACCGCTGACCACGGTAACGCTGAACAGATGCGCGATCCGGCAACGGGTCAGGCACACACGGCACACACCAACCTGCCAGTTCCGCTGATTTACGTTGGTGATAAGAACGTGAAAGCGGTTGCAGGCGGCAAACTTTCTGACATCGCGCCGACCATGTTGTCGCTGATGGGTATGGAAATCCCGCAAGAGATGACTGGTAAGCCGCTGTTCATCGTGGAATAATCCCTCCCCATGAGGGGAAAGGCGATTAATACCATGACACGGGCCGTGAAACCGCGCAGGTTTGCAATCAGGCCCATCATCTACGCCAGCGTTCTTAGCGCTGGCGTATTGTTGTGCGCCTTTTCCGCCCACGCGGATGAGCGTGACCAACTCAAATCTATTCAGGCCGATATCGCCGCGAAAGAGCGCGCGGTACGCCAAAAGCAACAACAACGCGCAAGCCTGCTCGCACAATTGAAAAAGCAGGAAGAAGCGATCTCTGAAGCCACCCGTAAGCTGCGCGAAACGCAAAACACGCTCAATCAACTCAATAAACAGATTGATGAGATGAACGCGTCGATTGCCAAACTGGAGCAGCAAAAAGCCGCCCAGGAGCGCAGCCTCGCCGCACAACTGGATGCCGCATTCCGTCAGGGCGAGCATACCGGTATTCAGCTAATTCTCAGCGGTGAAGAAAGCCAGCGTGGACAGCGTTTACAGGCTTATTTCGGCTATCTCAACCAGGCGCGACAAGAAACCATTGCCCAGTTGAAGCAAACGCGTGAAGAAGTCGCCATGCAGCGTGCTGAACTGGAAGAGAAACAAAGCGAGCAACAAACGCTGTTATATGAACAGCGCGCCCAACAGGCGAAACTGACTCAGGCTCTGAACGAGCGTAAAAAGACGCTGGCGGGGCTGGAATCTTCCATCCAGCAAGGTCAGCAGCAGCTAAGTGAACTGCGTGCCAACGAATCCCGTCTGCGTAACAGCATTGCCCGTGCGGAAGCCGCGGCGAAAGCGCGTGCTGAACGAGAAGCGCGTGAGGCCCAGGCGGTTCGCGACCGCCAGAAAGAAGCGACGCGCAAAGGCACCACCTATAAACCGACCGAAAGCGAAAAATCGCTGATGTCCCGAACTGGTGGCCTGGGTGCGCCGCGTGGTCAGGCATTCTGGCCGGTTCGCGGGCCGACGCTGCATCGCTATGGTGAACAGCTACAGGGCGAACTACGCTGGAAAGGAATGGTTATCGGTGCCTCTGAAGGTACTGAAGTTAAAGCGATTGCCGACGGTCGGGTGATTCTGGCTGACTGGCTGCAAGGTTACGGTCTGGTGGTGGTGGTTGAGCACGGTAAAGGCGACATGAGTCTTTACGGCTATAATCAGAGCGCACTGGTGAGCGTTGGTTCGCAGGTTCGCGCGGGCCAGCCAATTGCACTGGTGGGCAGCAGTGGCGGTCAGGGTCGGCCTTCACTCTATTTCGAAATTCGCCGCCAGGGTCAGGCGGTCAATCCACAGCCGTGGTTGGGAAGATAAGTTTTGTTTCCATTTCGTCGTAACGTTCTTGCATTTGCCGCTCTGTTGGCGCTCTCCTCCCCCGTACTTGCTGGCAAACTTGCCATCGTCATTGATGATTTTGGGTATCGCCCGCACAACGAAAACCAGGTGCTGGCGATGCCCTCCGCTATCTCCGTCGCTGTATTACCCGATTCACCGCACGCCAGAGAGATGGCGACCAAAGCGCATAACAGCGGGCACGAAGTGTTGATTCATCTCCCGATGGCACCACTGAGTAAACAGCCGCTGGAGAAAAATACGCTGCGCCCGGAGATGAGCAGCGACGAAATTGAGCGCATTATTCGTAGTGCGGTCAATAACGTGCCCTATGCCGTGGGGATCAACAACCACATGGGTAGCAAGATGACCTCTAACCTGTTTGGTATGCAGAAAGTGATGCAGGCACTGGAGCGTTACAATCTTTACTTCCTCGACAGCGTAACCATCGGTAATACCCAGGCGATGCGCGCCGCGCAAGGTACTGGCGTGAAGGTGATCAAACGGAAGGTGTTCCTCGACGATTCGCAGAACGAAGCGGACATCCGTGTGCAATTTAATCGCGCAATTGATCTGGCGCGTCGCAACGGTTCAACCATTGCCATTGGGCATCCTCACCCTTCAACGGTACGCGTGCTACAACAGATGGTTTATAACCTGCCGCCAGACATTACGCTGGTGAAAGCCAGCAGCTTGCTGAATGAACCGCAGGTTGATACTTCTACACCGCCGAAAAACGCTGTGCCTGATGCACCGCGTAATCCGTTCCGTGGCGTGAAGCTGTGCAAACCGAAGAAACCGATAGAACCTGTTTATGCTAATCGCTTCTTTGAAGTATTAAGCGAAAGCATCAGCCAGAGCACGCTGATCGTTTACTTCCAGCATCAGTGGCAAGGCTGGGGCAAACAGCCCGAAGCGGCGAAGTTTAACGCTAGCGCAAATTAAAGGCGCTACGCGTAATGCGATGGTGCGACCGCGTTTTGTCGCGCCATTGCCATAAGCGGAAAGACCACAGTAACGCCTGGTAACCGACCTTCACGCTGCGCACATTGGTAATCAGGCGCTTATACATACCGGAAGTAAATATCTCGGCAATCATCCGTTGGCGGGTAAGAATATCCGGCTCTTTGCGCACCGCATGGCAAACACGCAATGCTTCGTAAGTTATTTGCTGATGAAATTCCGGATAAATCATAATTTTGTCGGCATAATTTCGATTTAATTTCTCCAGCAGGCGGGTAATCTTAATATAGTGACGTTGATAATTAAGGTTTTTATTCCCTTGTCTATGCAACCGACTCACTGACGTATTATGCAGATAATATTTATATAATGATTGCTCGGTATATCGCGCACGCAGCGCGTTAAACATGAATTCTGTTGTCCAGACAATATCCTGATGATGTAATCCGGCAATAAATTTAATGTTATTTTTAACAATAACATCACGGCGATAAACCCCCATCCAGACAACGTGAGTCCAACGGCGCGAAGAAAGCCCCATCCGCAGCCAGTCCGGGCCGGTTAATACACCGGTTGAGCGAAGGCGATCGCTGGGGATGGATTGCCAGGTTTCTCCCGTTTCACGAAAAGACCAGTCAGCGTTGCACTGCGCCACGTCGAGGTCGTCCTCTAACGCCATGGTCATCAGCGTTTCGTACATGGTGGGATAGACCTCATCGTCAGCATCGACAAAAGCGACATATTTTCCCGTTGCCACTTCAATCCCACGATTACGCGCCACCGATGCGCCAGCATTCGCCTGATGCAACAAACGAACGTGCGGATAGTTTTCTGCGTAATGCTTTGCTATTTCAACAGAATTATCCGTTGAACCATCGTTAATAATAATGATTTCCAGAGCAGTCCAGGTTTGCGTAATTAAAGATTCCATACAAGTGCGGAAATCATCGCCCGCATTATATAACGGAATAATAACACTAAGTTATTGGTGCTGTTCATCATAAATTACCGACGACCTCTGAAGTTATCCTGACGTTTTACAGGCTTTGTATTAAGAAACTATTAAGCCTGTGAGATATTATTTTTACAGGTGAGAGAGTCACTTCAGGGTAGAGAGATAATGAGAACAGCTATATAAAAGATCAGCGCAATTACGAACTCTTTATTACACTGACAGGATTTTACATATTTAACAGATTATCCTCAGGCAAAAGGGCTGGAATACCAGCCTTTTTCGTGTTAATCCCAGCTCAGAATAACTTTCCCGGACTGGCCCGAACACATAGCGTCAAAGCCCTTCTGGAAATCATCGATAGAGAAACGATGGGTAATGATCGGCGAGAGATCGAGGCCAGACTGAATCAGCGCCGCCATCTTGTACCAGGTTTCAAACATCTCACGACCGTAAATGCCTTTAATGAACAAGCCTTTAAAGATCACTTTGGTCCAGTCGATAGACATGTCAGACGGTGGAATACCCAGCATCGCAATACGACCGCCGTGGTTCATGGTATCGAGCATGGTACGAAACGCTGGCGGCGCGCCGGACATTTCCAGACCGACATCAAAGCCTTCGGTCATGCCCAGTTCAGCCATCACATCATTAAGGTTTTCTTTCGCGACGTTAACCGCACGGGTGATACCCATTTTGCGCGCCAGCTCAAGGCGGTATTCGTTAACATCAGTGATCACCACATTGCGTGCACCAATGTGTTTCGCCACCGCCGCAGCCATAATACCTATCGGACCTGCACCAGAAACCAGCACATCTTCGCCCACCAGATCGAACGACAGCGCGGTATGCACGGCGTTACCGAAGGGATCAAAAATGGAAGCCAGGTCGTCGGAGATATTGTCGGGGATTTTGAAAGCGTTGAACGCCGGAATCACCAGATATTCGGCGAAGCAGCCCGGACGGTTAACACCGACACCAATGGTGTTGCGGCACAGATGGTACGACCGCCACGACAGTTGCGACAGTGACCGCAGGTGATATGCCTTCGCCAGAAACGCGATCGCCGATTTTGAAGCCTTTCACTTCCTGACCAATACCTACCACTTCACCGACATATTCATGGCCTACGACCATCGGCACCGGATGGTTTTTTGCGACCACTCATCCCAGTTATAGATGTGAACGTCAGTCCCGCAGATGGCTGTTTTACGGATTTTAATCAGCAGATCGTTATGCCCGAGTTCCGGTACAGGAACGTCGGTCATCCAGATGCCCTCTTCCGCTTTCAGTTTGGATAACGCTTTCATCTCACATCCTCAGGCGATAACGCCCAGTTGTTTACCAATACGCGTGAATGCTTCTACTGCACGCGTAATTTGCTCAGGGGTATGCGCCGCCGACATCTGGGTACGAATACGCGCCTGACCTTTCGGAACGACCGGATAGAAGAAACCGGTGACGTAAATGCCCTCTTTTTGCAGCTCACGGGCAAATTTCTGCGCCACTACCGCATCACCAAGCATGACCGGAATAATGGCGTGATCGGCTCCCGCCAGGGTAAAGCCCGCCGCCGACATTTGCTCACGGAACTGACGCGCGTTCGCCCACAGACGGTCACGCAACTCGCTACCCGCTTCAACCATCTCCAGCACTTTGATGGACGCGGCAACAATGGCCGGTGCCAGCGAGTTGGAGAACAGGTACGGACGAGAACGCTGGCGCAGCCACTCAACCACTTCTTTGCGCGCCGCGGTATAACCACCAGAAGCCCCGCCCAGCGCTTTACCGAGCGTGCCGGTGATGATGTCGACACGCCCCATCACATCGCAGTATTCATGGGAACCACGACCATTTTCACCGACAAAACCGACCGCGTGGGAGTCGTCTACCATCACCAGGCATCGTATTTATCTGCCAGATCGCAAACGCCTTCAGATTGGCAATCACACCGTCCATCGAGAATACACCATCGGTGGCAATCAGCACATGACGCGCACCGGCTTCACGCGCTTCTTTCAGACGAGCTTCAAGCTCCTGCATATCGTTGTTGGCATAGCGATAGCGTTTAGCTTTACACAGACGCACACCATCAATAATAGACGCGTGGTTCAGTGCGTCGGAGATAATGGCGTCTTCCGCGCCCAGCAGCGTTTCAAACAGGCCACCGTTAGCATCAAAGCAGGAAGAGTAGAGAATCGCATCTTCCATCCCCAGGAATGCCGCCAGTTTTTGTTCAAGCTCTTTATGGCTGTCCTGAGTGCCGCAAATAAAACGCACCGAAGCCATGCCGAAACCGTGAGAATCCATTCCCGCCTTTGCTGCCGCAATCAGATCCGGATGATTCGCCAGCCCGAGATAGTTGTTGGCACAAAAGTTAATGACGTGGCTTCCATCAGCCACGGTGATATCTGCTTGCTGCGCAGACGTAATAATGCGCTCTTCTTTAAACAACCCTTCCGCCCGTGCGGTTTCCAGATCGTTGGTTAACTGCTGATAAAATTCTCCACGCATTGCGATTCTCCAGACAGGGCAAATTCCAGCACATATTACCCAAACTTATAGGTCGCGACGAGATGACGCGTTAACACTTCTGCAAAATTCAGGATAAATAACGTCCAATCAATCTCACTTTTGGCGAATGGCTGAAGCCAACGCCGTGTAGTGATATGATAGAAGTATTCGTGTCTGAGATTGTCTCTGACTCCATAATTCGAAGGTTACAGTTATGATCATCGTTACCGGCGGCGCGGGCTTTATCGGCAGCAACATCGTTAAGGCCCTGAATGATAAAGGCATCACCGATATTCTGGTGGTGGACAACCTGAAAGACGGCACCAAGTTTGTGAACCTGGTGGATCTGGATATCGCGGACTATATGGATAAGGAAGACTTCCTGATCCAGATTATGGCTGGCGAAGAGTTCGGCGATGTCGAAGCGATTTTCCACGAAGGCGCATGCTCTTCCACCACCGAGTGGGACGGCAAGTATATGATGGATAACAACTATCAATACTCCAAGGAGCTGCTGCACTACTGCCTGGAGCGCGAAATCCCGTTCCTGTACGCTTCTTCCGCAGCCACCTACGGCGGACGCACCTCCGACTTTATTGAATCCCGCGAGTACGAAAAACCGTTGAACGTCTACGGTTACTCAAAATTCCTGTTTGATGAATATGTTCGCCAAATCCTGCCTGAAGCGAACTCGCAGATTGTTGGCTTCCGCTATTTCAACGTTTATGGACCGCGTGAAGGCCATAAAGGCAGCATGGCGAGCGTCGCTTTCCATCTCAACACTCAGCTTAACAAAGGTGAATCACCGAAGCTGTTTGAAGGTAGCGAGAACTTCAAACGTGACTTCGTCTATGTGGGCGACGTGGCAGATGTAAACCTGTGGTTCCTGGAAAATGGCGTTTCCGGTATCTTCAACCTCGGTACTGGTCGTGCGGAATCCTTCCAGGCCGTAGCAGATGCTACTCTGGCTTATCACAAGAAAGGCCAGATCGAATACATTCCGTTCCCGGATAAGCTGAAAGGCCGCTACCAGGCGTTCACTCAGGCAGATCTGACAAATCTGCGCGCGGCGGGTTACGACAAACCGTTCAAAACCGTTGCTGAAGGTGTAATGGAATACATGGCCTGGCTGAATCGCGACGCATAAGAGCTCTGCATGAAAATACTGGTGATCGGCCCGTCTTGGTTGGCGACATGATGATGTCGCAAAGTCTCTATCGCACGCTCCAGGCGCGCTTATCCCCAGGCGATAATCGATGTGATGGCACCGGCATGGTGCCGTCCATTATTATCGCGGATGCCGGAAGTTAACGAAGCTATCCCTATGCCTCTCGGTCACGGAGCGCTGGAAATCGGCGAACGCCGCAAACTGGGTCATAGCCTGCGTGAAAAGCGCTACGACCGCGCCTACGTCTTACCAAACTCCTTCAAATCTGCATTAGTGCCTTTCTTCGCGGGTATTCCTCATCGCACTGGCTGGCGCGGCGAGATGCGCTACGGTTTACTCAACGATGTACGCGTGCTCGATAAAGAAGCCTGGCCGCTAATGGTGGAACGCTATGTCGCGCTGGCCTATGACAAAGGCATTATGCGTACCGCACAAGATCTGCCGCAGCCATTGTTATGGCCGCAGTTGCAGGTGAGCGAAGGTGAAAAATCATATACCTGTAATCAATTTTCGCTTTCATCAGAACGTCCGATGATTGGCTTTTGCCGGGTGCGGAGTTTGGTCCGGCAAACGCTGGCCACACTACCACTATGCGGAGCTGGCAAAGCAGCTGATTGATGAAGGTTATCAGGTGGTTCTGTTTGGCTCTGCGAAAGATCATGAAGCGGGCAATGAGATTCTTGCCGCTTTGAATACCGAGCAGCAGGCATGGTGTCGGAACCTGGCGGGGGAAACACAGCTTGATCAAGCGGTTATCCTGATTGCAGCCTGTAAAGCCATTGTCACTAACGATTCTGGCCTAATGCACGTTGCGGCGGCGCTCAATCGTCCGCTGGTTGCCCTGTATGGTCCGAGTAGCCCGGACTTCACACCGCCGCTATCCCATAAAGCGCGCGTGATCCGTCTGATTACCGGCTATCACAAAGTGCGTAAAGGTGACGCTGCGGAGGGTTATCACCAGAGCTTGATCGACATTACTCCCCAGCGCGTACTGGAAGAACTCAACGCGCTATTGTTACAAGAGGAAGCCTGACGGATGCGGGTTTTGATCGTTAAAACATCGTCGATGGGCGATGTTATCCATACGTTGCCCGCACTCACTGATGCCCAGCAGGCAATCCCAGGGATTAAGTTTGACTGGGTGGTGGAAGAAGGTTCGCACAGATTCCTTCCTGGCACGCTGCCGTTGAGCGAGTTATTCCTGTGGCAATACGTCGCTGGCGTAAAGCCTGGTTCTCGGCCCCCATAAAAGCTGAACGCAAAGCGTTTCGTGAAGCGCTACAAGCAGAGAACTATGACGCAGTTATCGATGCTCAGGGGCTGGTAAAAAGCGCGGCGCTGGTGACGCGTCTGGCGCATGGCGTAAAGCATGGATTGGACTGCAAACCGCTCGCGAACCGTTAGCCAGCCTGTTTTACAATCGTAAGCATCATATTGCAAAACAGCAGCACGCCGTAGAACGCACCCGCGAACTGTTTGCCAAAAGTCTGGGCTATAGCAAACCGCAAACCCAGGGCGATTATGCTATTGCACAGCATTTCCTGACGAACCTGCCTACAGATGCTGGCGAATATGCCGTATTTCTTCATGCGACGACCCGTGATGATAAACACTGGCCGGAAGAACACTGGCGAGAATTGATTGGTTTACTGGCTGATTCAGGAATACGGATTAAACTTCCGTGGGGCGCGCCGCATGAGGAAGAACGGGCGAAACGACTGGCGGAAGGATTTGCTTATGGTGAAGTATTGCCGAAGATGAGTCTGGAAGGCGTTGCCCGCGTGCTGGCCGGGGCTAAATTTGTAGTGTCAGTGGATACGGGGTTAAGCCATTTAACAGCGGCACTGGATAGACCCAATATCACGGTTTATGGACCTACCGATCCGGGATTAATTGGTGGGTATGGGAAGAATCAGATGGTTTGTAGGGCTCCGGGGAATGAGTTGTCTCAATTGACAGCAAATGCTGTTAAGCGGTTCATTGAAGAAAACGCTGCCATGATTTAAATTACAACTCTTTAATAGATAATTTTGAAATAAAATCAGCTTCCTTGCTGATTTTATTTCACATATTCATTACTTCTCTAATAAACATTGGTCCGATTGTGCTTTAAAATAAGCACAAAGCAATATTATGGTGATAAACACAGCAGTCGGAACCGGTTTAGAAAAGAGTATTACATCACTTAGTCCTACTACCAGTAGTGAAAAAAGCAAGATTAAAATATAAGGTTCTTTAGCAGTTCTTAAGGCATATATGAGTATTGCTGAAAATGCTAAAATTGTTAATGCAACTCCAGGAATACCACGCGTTGATAACGTATCTATGAGATCGTTATGCAAATGAGAATCTACATAGGGTAAAGCGCCACTCAATCTAGGTTCTTTTTCTTCTAGTTCATGTATTTTTTCCGCACGTTTTTCCAGTGATTGTCCTATTGGAGAATATGTTTTTAAGCCAACTTCATACATTGCCAGACGGGCACCGACTGAAGTTCTGGTGTTATCATGCGAATAATTAACTAAATCGTTATTTAAGTCATTCATTCTCATAAGCAATGTATCTTTAAAAGAAAATACACCTGCTAATAATGCAATCGTAATAAAACAATATAACTTATAATTAATTCGCTTATTAATATAACTATCCATTACGATTAATATTAACGCAAAGAATGGAAACACTAATATGGCTGCACGCGTCTCAGTTACTATGACAGCACATAAACTAAGCATGAAGTTAATTGTATATAATGTTGTTTTATGTCTTAAGTCGGATTTTAAAATGAGAATTGATGCCAGTAAAGAAGGAAAAAGGATGATGTAGCCTGCTGTTGTAGCGTGGGAAGCTGATAATGCAACACGGTCGACGTTTAAATAGAAATGTTGCCACATGGCATGCGCAAAAAAAAGTAACTGCGTTGCCAGGGATGCGAACAGAATTAGTTTCCCAAATTTTATTTTTGTTCTCATCTCATTTTTAGCAAAAAGAACTAAGAAAATAAAAAGCGCTACACAAGGCAATTTTTCCAGTTTCCATTGGGCCACGATATGCATTGGTATAAACAGAGCCTGAAATTTTATAATGTGAATACCAGATGATATTTACGATACCCAAAAGACATAATGAGATGAAAATTAACAAAGTAGGATTATTAGTTATTGTTTTTTTTGGTGTCACAAGAAAATACAATGCAGATATAATTCCAGCTGCATGAAGAAACTTTGTTGCAACATCATCCCATAAAGACAAAGTCATTAAAGAAAAAATACATAATATGAGAATTAAAGACTTTATACCAGAATTAATTTCATTCCAACAAAACGACATATAGTTTCAACCTATGCTACGAGGATGGGTTATTTAATGCAAGATCTAACGTTTATTCTTTTTTCTATTTACCAGTCTTATCATCCTCCAGATAATATAATTTTTTGATGCTAATATTTTTGCTCGTCTCTTATCTCTCTTGCCAGGAAGATTACAATCTTTTAATTCTTTTTCATTGCTTTCAACTAATTGATTCAATTGTTTAAAATCACCATTAAGTAGAACATTCCACAAATAACGAGTTTTATGATAAGCTCTATTTTGACTCAATAATGTATGAATTTCTTCTTTCCGGTTACCTTTGTATAACTGCATCACAGAAGAGTAGATTTTTTCGTGCGCAAATGACTCATGTCGATAATGAGTGATGGTTCTACATGAGTTCATTAAGGAATTTTCTCTATAGTTATGCTTATACATATAATATGGAACCGCATACATATCGCATGTAATTAGCAGTCGATAGATAAAATCCAGATCTTCTCCTAGTCGTAAATCTTCATCAAAAAAAAGATTATTCTCTTCCAGAAGTTGTTTTCTTATAAACAAGCACCCTATATGGAATCTAACCTTTTTATAAAAAAAAGTCGAAAAGTAAAGATCCTTCATTAAACTCTGTATTTATAGGTGAGTAAGTAACACCATTTTTTATATGATGGCCATAAAGCCACAATAAATGGCATCTCCTCCCGTCTCATGTTGTCTGGAATACATCTTCAGCAGATAGTTAGGATCTATCTCATCATCATCATCCATAAAACATATAAACTGTCCTTGCGCCTTGCGGATACCTGTATTCCTGGCAGACGAAACACCGCCATTTTCTTTATTGATAATAATTAATCGAGAGTGGGTTAACCCATACTCTCTCAAAACGTTTGATGTGTTGTCTTTAGAACCATCATTAACAATAACAATTTCAAAATTTGGGTAAGTTTGTTTTTCTAATTTCGTTTAGAGTTTCAGTAATGTAATCAGATGAATTATACGTCGGTATTATTATGGATACTAAAGGGTAATCATTGCTCATCGTGTTCTCTTGCCTGAACTAATAAAATATGATAGTACTCATCCTTAATTATTATTGTAACTCAGACATCCATGATTTTTATTATTACCCAAATAGTTTTCTTTTATACTTATTTAATTTAAATTTAATGAAGTAAATAAAAGCGTTAAACGTATCACCATTTTTCTTTGCATGTTGATATTTCACTTGATACTGCTTTTCATTCGTGGCTGGAATAAACGCCACATCATTCCAGCAAGAAGCCTGATAAGCCTCATTAAAATAGTTCTGGCAGGGATAATTCGTCCAGTCGTTCCAGGGCTTCGTTACGCCAACATAATGAATCAGCTTAGTATCATCGGTAATGGTCTTTTTATAATCTTCATCGCTTTTATTTTTTAACTCATAATCGATGCCATAAAAGCAATCATAATCGCCGCTAATAAAAATACAATGACCAAAAAACAGAATATTTAAAATATCCTGATCAAGGCATTTATACTTCGTGTGCTGCGGGTCACTTGCCAGCATAGCAATGGCTTTATTCATAAAATTATTTTTCGCCCATGCTTCAAGCTGCAGATATACTACACCGGCGTTGAAATAATTCCCTGGAAGTCCCTCTATAGCCAGACGCTTCGCTGGTTTTTCCTGCATAAAAGGCACATCTTTAATAACAGCTGCAAACTTATCCCCATCAAAATTAATATCAAGCAATCCAGCTAATGAGCCTTTACAGATGACATCAGCATCGATATATAACAGATTTTCAATAGTTTCACTCAGATACTGGAACGCAACTAAACGGAAGAATGTTGCATAAGACCACTGTTTCAGGCTGGGGAAGATATCAATAAAGGCATTGGAGACTTTATAAATTCTTACTTCAACGTTAGCATTTTTGCTGGTAAAAGCATTAACACGTTGTAGATAATCTTCATCAATGTAGTCGGTAAAGAGATGAAACTTAACCGCAAGGTCCGGGTTATGCATAACAACTGATTGCATAGATACTGCCGCACCAAATAAAAAGTTACGGTCAATACCGTAAGCGATATTTAACACACGATCGGTGTTAGCAATTTCCCCAGAGACAGCGACTTCAGTAATACTCTCAGCTAATAAATCCATGTTGGTTCCGTTTTGACTGTGTGGTTTACGCTTTGCCTTTTAATTTTTTAATAAATTTGCGTAGTTTGGTTCTGTAGATTACTGAATAGTAGCCATAATCTTTTATTTCGTTGGCAATACCCAGGTGACGTTCCATGGCCAGACGATCACGAGCTTTACGCTCTGCCGTACAGCTTTTACCGGATAGGTCAATTATCCTGACACCATCTTTACTAACGATAAAATTACCCCGGTGTGGGTCGCCCGATAGCATATTTAAGGCATGCAATTTTTCCATTGAAGCCTTAATTTCTGCTTTAACATTTTCTGGAATAATCGGCATATCATTGAGCTCTACGCCCTCGACATACTCGATAAGCATAATAAAAACACTGGCATAGTTGAAAATTTTACGCTCAGCCAGAAAATAAAAATCATTAGGAAAAGTAAGACCTGCACTTCTGACACGATCGGTTTCAACGATCAAATTCTGATAGTAGTCACCTTTTACAAAAGATTTTAAAAAACGTTCATTCCTTTTCGTTTTCGGGGCAAAGACTTTAAAAAACATAGCGACCATATTTCGTATCAATCAATGATACTTTGGTATCATCAATATTACGTAATACTTTTACTGTTTTAAAATTATAGGCCAGTATTTCATCAAAGATTTCTTTATATTTATTATCATTATCTTTGTAATAAAATGAGAAGCCGCGATAGCGTATACTTGTAATCATAAGAGTAATTTATTTCTTAAGCTTGTACTTAATTAATGAAGTTATGCCTTTTATATACTCACCATGGGCAAACAGATGCTTATATTGTTTCTGCATTTCTGCAACAGTCCGCGCCTCTTTAAGAGGATATTTCTTCCAGGGAGATTGTTCACGCGCGATATTAAAGTATGATGCAGACGGATATCCAGCCCAGCTATGCCATGGTTTAGTTATCCCTGTATAGTGAATCAACACTGTTTTATCGGTAATGGTTTGCTGATACTTTCGATGACTACGATCATAAAGTTCGTTTTTCAGGGTATAAATAGTATCAAAATCCTTCGCAAGGTAGATATTATTCATATTAAATGCGATATTCAACGCATCCTGATCTAAATATTTAAGAGAGCCATATTTAGTTTCCCCTCGTAAAAGTTTGAGTAAATACGGTGTCAAATTTGCTTCATGCCATTTTTTAAGATTGACATAGATAACGCCTGCATTGAAATAACGTCCATTCATTTCGGGAATGTTGAGGCGTTTTGCACATGCCGCCTGAGTACTATCATTGTCAGGAATGACCGCAGCAAACTCATCTTTAAATATAATTTCTGTGAGAGGTTTCAGGCTTCCTTTACAAACAACATCGGCATCCAGATACAGCAGTGTGGAAATACTTTCACTCAGATATTCAAAAGACAATACCCTGAAGTATGTCGCGTACGACCAAAACTGTGACGTCGGCAGATCAGCAAAGTATTTGGGGTCAATTAAATATACAATAATTGAGGTATTAAATTGTTTTGCTGTTTCATTAAATGACTTTAAATAATCATCATCCACATAATCAGTGAAAACATGAAAGACAAAATTAATATCTGAATTATTAATCAAAACGGAAGAAATTGAAACGCCAGCACCATACAAAAAATTCTTATCGATACCGTAGGAAACATTTAGCTCTGGGGCGTTTTCTTTTTTATTATCTGCTAAATACGAAAACCGTTCTTTTATAAATTCATTCATTTAACTTTTCTCAATTTCATTTTATTATCTTTAAATAAAAATAATAAATATAATTCATTATCCCGTTAATTGGTTTATTTTGTTTAAAATTATGCTTGGCGCAATAACGAGCATAGTTTGAGTTAACTGGCCGCATTAACGGTTCATTTTTCCAGGGCGATGCTTCTTTGGCTTTGATAAAAGGTTGCGCACTTGGATAACCGGCCAGTAATGCCAGGGTTTTGTCGGGCCGACATAATGAATTAATACGGTTTCATCATTAATTGGACAAACAAATGATTTTTTAATTCATAATTTAAACTAAATTGCGTATTGTATTTAGCATCAATGAATTTAACTTTCCCTAACAGGATAAGATTAAGAATATCTTGATCCATATAGGTTAAACGGGAAACGATGGCTTTATCAGCAAGCATCGACATCGCTTTAGCAGAAACGGACTCCTGCGCCCACGCTAGTGTATTAATTAACAGGACACCTGAATTAAAGTAACCCTTTTCAAGTTCATTACACTGCAGACTTTGACCCCGTAACGACCACCAGTTAGCATCGCGTTCAGTAACAACAGCAGCAACGTTATTGGCAAGATCCATTGTTATCAGCGGCTTTAAGTTTCCCTGACAGGCGATATCAGCATCCAGGTAAAGGATCTTATCTTGTTGATCAATAAAGTAATCTGCAATTACAAAACGGAAATACATGGCAATAGACCAATTTTTGGTCGTCGGTAATGCCTTAAGCCGTTCACAATTTACTAGATGGATCTGGATACAGGTACGATAGCTATTCGCCAATTGGGCTAAACGCTGGATATCGGCTTCAGGGATATCATCAATAAAAACGTGGAAAACAAAACTCACGTCGTTGTTATGTAACAAAACTGACGTGATTGAAACACCACAACCAAAAAGAAAGTTTTTATCAATGCCATAAGCAACATGGAATGATGATGCCACTGACGCCGCTGGCCTTTCATCGAAGATGATTGTCTTATTGATCATCTCTTGTGGATTAAAATAGTGGGCACTCATATTTCTCTCCGGAAATTACAACGATTTTCGAATCGTTCTTTCCCTGATTTTTGTGGCTTTTGCTTCTGCTTGCGACAGCAGTCCTTGTTCCTGCTTGAGAATGTCTTTAAGCGAGGCGGCAAAATACACTTTCATAAACCGCCAGATATCCCGCTGAGTCAGGCCGATATTCATCGATGAAAAATAAAGCCCAATAAGATCTTTATCGCGCCAACGACGTGGAACGCGCGTGCGAAGCTGCGCCCGGTGCAGGTCAATTACCGAAATTTTTAACTCCTCTTCCTTACCGGAAAAAGGCAAGTGCAGCAGGAAATGACAGATATAACAGTCACGGTGGTTAATGCCCGCAGCATGCATATCGCGCACCATCGTCGCGACACGCTTAATAAGCATACGCTTTACGCGAACATCTGGAGGGTTAGTCGCCCAGTCAGCACAGTAATCTTCCAGACTTATGGTTGGTGTCAGATCTTCGGTAATAATAAATGAAGTTCTGGTCAGCGGATTCATGCCTTTTTCGCCAAATGCCACCCCATACATAGTATCAACGCCGACATCCCGCAGTCGATGAATCGCATTCCATTCGCGGTCTGCGCCTAATACTGGCATCCGCAATGAGAGTAAATTTTTGATTATCTCTTTCAGGGTCGTGCCGCGATGCCATTTGAGAAAATAGCTTTTGCCCGCCATTTCAAAGCGCAGAGTACGGCGAGTTTCCAGTTCACGAAATACCTCACCCTGCAAAGTTTTAACTTCCTCAAAAGGATCTTTTCCGCGCCATAACGTGGCAAACGGCTCTTTAAGTTCAACCATCCAGACCACCCGTTATGATATCCGCCGCTTTCTCTGGCAGACTGTATAAATCTTGTGTATCAGCATAATGTCGCGCATTTTCCGCCCAGGCCTGGCGCAATGAAGATTGCGTTAACGCTTTGCGTAAAATCTCATTCAATGTTTCCTGGCGGAATGGCTCAGCAATAGCTCGCCGCAATTGGCCTCGACAATATAATGCGCATAGCCACAAACGGCTGTTGTTAGTACCGGTAATCCTGCAGTAATCGCTTCCAGCAGCACAATTCCCGCCGCTTCCTGGTAGGCAGGATGCAGTAATAAATCCGCCGCCGCCATTAATTCCGAGACATCGTTGCGCCCCGAGAAGAAGTGAACATTACTGCGCACGCCGCGTTTTTTCTGCCAGCGCCTCAAATTTTCGCGGTTTATCCTGCCCAACAACATATAGCAATGTGTTGTGGCGCAGCGAATCCGGTAACGAAGCAAGTGCTTCAATGGAACGATCGACACCTTTACGCGTGAAGTCTGAACCGACCTGCAACAATAAATATTGTTGTTCGGTTATTCCATTCTTCTTACGGAAGATTTCACGGCTATTGGCTGGCTGCTGGCTATATTTACGATCAGGATAAATCCCCGGTGGCAGAATATGAAAACGCTCCGCTTCAGTCTGATAATGTTTCTGGAAATCGGCGATTTGCTTATCTGTCAGCATCAGTAGCTGTGTCGGTTTGCCCTGTTCGAAGGTAGCCCGCTCAAAGGCGGCATAATGGCGATAACGTGACGTCAGGCGATAGAAAAAGCCTTTCTCCTGCGCTACTTTCTCGGCATAACAAACATCAGCGGCATAATAAACGTCCAGCCCCGGCATTTTGTTGAATCCAACGACTTTATCGACGGGATGTTCGCGTAAATGTTTTTGCACCCAGGCAAAATACTCCGCATTGCGCCCGTGATTGGTATGCGATTTAACCGGTCACTTTGATCAGTTCAAATACATCAGGCATTCGCTTCCCACGACTGGTATAAACCCGAACATGATGACCTCGGGCGGCGACTGTCTGAGCAATACGCATAAAATCGCGCTGCAAACCGCCAAAGGGAAAATATTTATATAAACAAAAAGCAACGATCATAACGACGTACCTGTCGTGGAGGAGGGCAGTAATTTATCGACAGCAGCAATGACATCTGCCGCCGGAATAACCGAAAGATACATCTCATTTCGGTCACGCTGATCGCGCGTTGGCATTTCCCGGTAATCTCCCGCCCAGAATTGAATCATGTTATTTGACCAGGGACGCCAGAAAATATGGTCTGTCGCACCAAACAGCGATATCAGCGGCGTATTAACTGCAGCGGCAATATGCGCCGGTGCGGAATCAACGCCAATAAACAGCTGCGCATGATCGATTAACGCACCAAGTTCCGGGAAGGTCACCTTTCCAGCCAGCGCCGTTACTGGTGGCGTCTGGCATCCCTGCGCAATTTCATTGACGCAGGCCAGATCGTCTTTATCTGGCCGGACGTCAGAACGACTTCATAACCACGAGCATGTAAGGCATCAATCACAGCGGAAAACTTGGCGTTGTCCCAGCATTTGAAGATTTGCCGCGCCGTAGGTTGGATAACCACATAATTTTGTCCAACACCAGCGTGATCAAGTTCGCGACGCATACGTTTCCAGCTTGCAGGCGGGTAACTCATGGTTGTCTGCTTCACCAACGAATCAAGTCCCAATGGTGTCAGCACGGATAAGTTACTTTCCACCACATTTCCACCCTGCAACGGCACCAAATGGGTGAAACTTTTACGCCAAAAAGCAGACTGCCGATGATGATAATCCTGGGAAATTTTCACACGGGCATTTAATAAGCGAACCAGTATAGCAACCATCCATTGATCGGTAAGATTGACGATAAGGTCATACTTATTGGCACGTAATACCTTGATGAGATGAAAAAAGTTGGCAATTTTTTCTGAGGCTTTTGCTTTTTTATTTTTTATGCCGTAGAGCGCGTTAATCTCTGGATTTTCAGACAGGATCGGGATGGTGTCCTGATAAAGCAGCACATCGATTTTTGCGTCAGGGTAATTTTTTTTCAGCGAACTAATGACGGGAGTAGTTAATAACATATCCCCATGAAAACGCATCTTAATGAGCAAAATTCTTCGAAATGGCTTATCCACAAGTAACTCTTTTTGTTGAGATTATCCGATTAAGGTGAAGCAGAAAAAGCACGCTACCGCCCCAGGCTCAACAGCTACCTGAATACTGATACCGCACTGATATTGACGCGCTAGTGTATCACTTCTTTCGCGGCAATCCGACCCGAATGATTTTTAAGCACATTGTTGATTTTCAATAAAGAAATCAATCAAATAAAATCATTAGCAACCATATTCTTTCACTGTTGCTCTGCGATTCCTTCCTGCACGTACAGCAGAAATCAATGAATCGCATAAAATACAAAAAAGTATAGATGTTCAGCAAGAATTGGCGGGTAAATTGCTATTTAAGTCAAAAACGGGAAAAGTAATGGTAAAGCCACAGCTAATACATAGAATCCCCAGCACATCCATAAGTCAGCTATTTACTATGCTCGAATTGCTTTACACCGCCCTTCTCTACCTTATTCAGCCGCTGATCTGGATACGGCTCTGGGTGCGCGGACGTAAGGCTCCGGCCTATCGAAAACGCTGGGGTGAACGTTACGGTTTTTACCGCCATCCGCTAAAACCAGGCGGCATTATGCTGCACTCCGTCTCCGTCGGTGAAACTCTGGCGGCGATCCCGTTGGTGCGCGCGCTGCGCCATCGTTATCCTGATTTACCGATTACCGTTACAACCATGACGCCAACCGGTTCGGAGCGCGTACAATCGGCTTTCGGGAAGGATGTTCAGCACGTTTATCTGCCGTATGACCTGCCCGATGCGCTCAACCGTTTCCTGAATAAAGTCGACCCCAAACTGGTGTTGATTATGGAAACCGAACTATGGCCTAACCTGATTGCGGCGCTACACAAACGTAAAATTCCGCTGGTGATCGCTAACGCGCGACTCTCTGCCGCTCGGCCGCAGGTTATGCCAAACTGGGTAAATTCGTCCGCCGCTTGCTGCGTCGTATTACGCTGATTGCCGCCCAAAATGAAGAAGATGGTGCACGTTTTGTGGCGCTGGGCGCAAAAAATAATCAGGTAACCGTTACCGGTAGCCTGAAATTCGATATTTCTGTAACGCCGCAGTTGGCTGCTAAAGCCGTGACGCTGCGCCGCCAGTGGCACCACACCGCCCGGTATGGATTGCCACCAGCACTCACGAAGGCGAAGAGAGTGTGGTGATCGCCGCACATCAGGCATTGTTACAGCAATTCCCGAATTTATTGCTCATCCTGGTACCCCGTCATCCAGAACGCTTCCCGGATGCGATTAATCTTGTCCGCCAGGCTGGACTAAGCTATATCACACGCTCTTCAGGGGAAGTCCCCTCCACCAGCACGCAGGTTGTGGTTGGCGATACGATGGGCGAGTTGATGTTACTGTACGGCATTGCCGATCTCGCCTTTGTTGGCGGTTCACTGGTTGAACGTGGTGGGCATAATCCGCTGGAAGCTGCCGCACACGCTATTCCGGTATTGATGGGGCCGCATACTTTTAACTTTAAAGACATTTGCGCGCGGCTGGAGCAGGCAAGCGGGCTGATTACCGTTACCGATGCCACTACGCTTGCAAAAGAGGTGTCCTCTTTACTCACCGACGCGATTACCGTAGTTTCTATGGCCGTCATGCCGTTGAAGTACTGTATCAAAACCAGGGCGCGCTACAGCGTCTGCTTCAACTGCTGGAACCTTACCTGCCACCGAAAACGCATTGAGGTTGTTATGCAAAAACGGGCGATTTATCCGGGTACTTTCGATCCCATTACCAATGGTCATATCGATATCGTGACGCGCGCCACGCAAATGTTCGATCACGTTATTCTGGCGATTGCCGCCAGCCCCAGTAAAAAACCGATGTTTACCCTGGAAGAGCGTGTGGCGCTGGCACAGCAGGCAACCGCGCATCTGGGGAACGTGGAAGTGGTCGGGTTTAGTGATTTGATGGCGAACTTCGCCCGTAATCAACACGCTACGGTGCTGATTCGTGGCCTGCGTGCGGTGGCGGATTTTGAATATGAAATGCAGCTGGCGCATATGAATCGCCACTTAATGCCGGAACTGGAAAGTGTGTTTCTGATGCCGTCGAAAGAGTGGTCGTTTATCTCTTCATCGTTGGTGAAAGAGGTGGCGCGCCATCAGGGCGATGTCACCCATTTCCTGCCGGAGAATGTCCATCAGGCGCTGATGGCGAAGTTAGCGTAGCGTTTATGCCGGATGGTATGCCATCGGCGCGCATGAATTACTTCTGGCACTGCCGACAATAAAACGTTGCCCGCTGCGCATGTTTAGTCGCCACAATCGGCGTACCGCACACCCGACACGGCTCGCCTTTTCGCCCGTAAACCTGCAATTCCTGTGCGAAATAGCCCGGTTTACCATCACTTTGCAGAAAATCTTTCAGCGTTGTACCGCCCTGCTCAATCGAACGCAGCAACACCGCTTTAATCACCCGAGCTAACAATTCACACTCTGCCAGCGACAGTGATGACGCCAGCCGATCCGGATGGATCCCCGCCGCAAACAGTGATTCGCTGGCATAGATATTCCCTACCCCTACCACCAGCTTGTTATCCATCAGCCACGGTTAATCGCCGTTTTTTTCTTCGCGCACTTCTGATGCAGATACTCACCATTGAAATCGTCGCTGAGCGGCTCCGGTCCAAGATGGGCCAGCACATTATGCCCTTCCAGCTCTTTGGTCCACAGCCAGGCACCAAAGCGGCGCGGATCGGTGTAGCGCAGCACTTTACCGTTGCTCATCACCAAATCCACATGGTCATGCTTTTCAGGGGGAAGTTCTTCTGGAAGGATGCGCAGGCTGCCAGACATCCCCAAATGAATGATAATCCAGCCCTCAGGCAGCTCCAGCAGCAAATATTTAGCCCGCCGCTGCACGCTAAGCACTGGTTGGTCGCTTAAACGGTAGATCTCTTCTGAAACCGGCCAGCGCAAGCGTCCGTTGCGCACCACTGCATGAAGAATGGTTGCACCAACGAGATGCGGTTCTATGCCGCGACGGCTGGTTTCAACTTCGGGTAATTCAGGCATAGCATCTCCAGGAATGAACAGATGCAATCAATATGGGGGCAAGCAGATAACAAAAACCCCGCCGGAGCGAGGTTTTTTGTTACATCAAAGCGAGAATTATTTGATTTTCGCTTCTTTGTAGATCACGTGCTGACGAACAACTGGATCGAATTTTTTCAGTTCCAGTTTTTCCGGCTTAGTACGTTTGTTCTTCGTAGTGGTATAGAAGTGACCAGTACCAGCAGAAGAAACCAGCTTGATTTTCTCACGAATACCTTTAGCCATGATTTATTTCCTCTAAGTACTTAGTACTTTTCGCCACGGGCACGCAGTTCAGCCAGAACTGTATCGATGCCTTTTTTATCGATTACACGCATACCTTTAGCAGATACGCGCAGGGTGACAAAACGCTTCTCGCTCTCAACCCAGAAACGGTGAGAGTGCAGGTTCGGCAGGAAACGGCGTTTAGTCGCGTTCAGTGCGTGGGAACGGTTGTTACCGGTCACCGGACGCTTGCCAGTAACTTGGCAGACTCGGGACATGTCTATTCTCCAAAAATCAAATTAGCTCGAGCTTCGTATGGGGTATTGGCGCCTCGTCAGGCTTTACAGCCCGGTCATCGCAGTTCTATGTGAACTCTCGATTGCCAGGCCCAAATGCCAAACCCGAGATTCTCAAAGGTGGCGTAGTATACGCTGACTCAGCGATGTGCTCAAGTCCCGAACAGACAAAGATCCCGAAGGATCGCGCATAGCGGGTTAAATCCAGCCGCGTTCGGCAAAAGAAACATACTCTCCACGCCCAATCACGATATGGTCGAGCACGCGTAAATCCATGAACTGACAACTCTTTATTATCCGTTCAGTAATGAGTTTATCCGCTTTACTGGGTTCAGCACAACCCGAAGGGTGATTATGTGCAAGGATCAGCGCCGAGGCGTTTATTTTTATCGCTTCGCGGATAATTTCCCGAGGATGGACTTCAACATGGTTTAGCGTGCCGGAAAAAAGACGGCTATGCGTTATAACCCGGTGTTGTGAGTCGAGAAAGATCACCATAAAGATCTCCCGCTCCTCACCCGTGAGCTGGCTTTGTAAAAATTCCCGCGTCATCTCCGGCTGAGTAAAGGCTTTCTGCACGCATCCGCACGTTGTAGTAACGCCGCGCCAGTTCAGCAATCCCCTTTAACTGGGCAAATTTCGCTACGCCAATTCCATGAACACCACTAAATTGTTCATATTCAGAGGTTAACAAGCCATAAAGAGAGCCGAAATTCTCCAGCATCTCTTTTGCCAGGGTTAATACATCTTTACCGCGCGTTCCGGTACGCAGAAATAGCGCCAGCAGCTCGACATCCGTTAAGGCGCTAATACCAAACTTCAGCATTTTTTCGCGCGGCATCAACAGCTGTGCATTATTTTTCACCTTCACCTCCTTTGTGGTGCTCGCATCCTGTCATAGCCGTTCCGTTAAATCGACGGCCAGTTTTCAATCCTGGAAAGCGCCTCGCAAAGTGAATCTCAGGTGAAGGCACGACAACAAAAGTATTGTGATAAAATCGCCAACTTCTGGTGTCACCCTACAGGAAAAATCATCATGAGCCTGGCCGGTAAAAAAATCGTTCTCGGCGTTAGCGGCGGTATTGCTGCCTATAAAATCCCTGAACTGGTGCGTCGTTTGCGCGATCGCGGGGCCGACGTCCGCGTAGCCATGACCGAAGCGGCAAAAGCCTTTATCACCCACTTAGCTTGCAGGCGGTTTCTGGGTATCCCGTTTCCGACAGTCTGCTTGACCCGGCAGCCGAAGCTGCTATGGGCCATATTGAGCTGGGTAAATGGGCTGATTTAGTGATTCTCGCCCCTGCCACGGCAGATTTGATTGCCCGTGTTGCTGCCGGAATGGCGAATGACCTGGTATCGACGATTTGTCTGGCTACACCTGCGCCTGTAGCCGTGCTCCCCGCCATGAACCAGCAGATGTACCGTGCCGCTGCCACGCAGCATAATTTAGAGGTGCTTGCCTCCCGTGGTTTGCTCATCTGGGGGCCAGACAGTGGCAGTCAGGCTTGTGGTGATATCGGCCCAGGGCGAATGCTCGATCCGTTAACCATTGTGGATATGGCGGTAGCGCATTTTTCGCCCGTCAACGACCTGAAACATCTGAACATTATGATTACCGCCGGTCCGACGCGTGAACCGCTCGATCCCGTGCGTTATATCTCTAATCACAGCTCCGGCAAGATGGGTTTTGCAATCGCCGCCGCCGCTGCCCGTCGTGGCGCGAACGTCACGCTGGTATCAGGTCCGGTTTCACTACCGACGCCACCGTTTGTTAAACGTGTTGATGTGATGACCGCGCTGGAAATGGAAGCCGCCGTGAATGCTTCTGTACAGCAGCAAAATATTTTTATCGGCTGCGCCGCCGTGGCGGATTATCGCGCAGCTACCGTGGCCCCAGAAAAAATCAAAAAGCAGGCCACGCAGGGTGATGAATTAACAATAAAAATGGTTAAAAACCCCGATATCGTCGCAGGCGTTGCCGCACTAAAAGACCATCGACCCTACGTCGTTGGATTTGCCGCCGAAACAAATAATGTGGAAGAATACGCCCGGCAAAAACGTATCCGTAAAAACCTTGATCTGATCTGCGCGAACGATGTTTCCCAGCCAACTCAAGGATTTAACAGCGACAACAACGCATTACACCTTTTCTGGCAGGACGGAGATAAAGTCTTACCGCTTGAGCGCAAAGAGCTCCTTGGCCAATTATTACTCGACGAGATCGTGACCCGTTATGATGAAAAAAATCGACGTTAAGATTCTGGACCCGCGCGTTGGGAAGGAATTTCCGCTCCCGACTTATGCCACCTCTGGCTCTGCCGGACTTGACCTGCGTGCCTGTCTCGACGACGCCGTAGAACTGGCTCCGGGTGACACTACGCTGGTTCCGACCGGGCTGGCGATTCATATTGCCGATCCTTCACTGGCGGCAATGATGCTGCCGCGCTCCGGATTGGGACATAAGCACGGTATCGTGCTTGGTAACCTGGTAGGATTGATCGATTCTGACTATCAGGCCAGTTGATGATTTCCGTTTGGAACCGTGGTCAGGACAGCTTCACCATTCAACCTGGCGAACGCATCGCCCAGATGATTTTTGTTCCGGTAGTACAGGCTGAATTTAATCTGGTGGAAGATTTCGACGCCACCGACCGCGGTGAAGGCGGCTTTGGTCACTCTGGTCGTCAGTAACACATACGCATCCGAATAACGTCATAACATAGCCGCAAACATTTCGTTTGCGGTCATAGCGTGGGTGCCGCCTGGCAAGTGCTTATTTTCAGGGGTATTTTGTAACATGGCAGAAAAACAAACTGCGAAAAGGAACCGTCGCGAGGAAATACTTCAGTCTCTGGCGCTGATGCTGGAATCCAGCGATGGAAGCCAACGTATCACGACGGCAAAACTGGCCGCCTCTGTCGGCGTTTCCGAAGCGGCACTGTATCGCCACTTCCCCAGTAAGACCCGCATGTTCGATAGCCTGATTGAGTTTATCGAAGATAGCCTGATTACTCGCATCAACCTGATTCTGAAAGATGAGAAAGACACCACAGCGCGCCTGCGTCTGATTGTGTTGCTGCTTCTCGGTTTTGGTGAGCGTAATCCTGGCCTGACCCGCATCCTCACTGGTCATGCGCTAATGTTTGAACAGGATCGCCTGCAAGGGCGCATCAACCAGCTGTTCGAGCGTATTGAAGCGCAGCTGCGCCAGGTATTGCGTGAAAAGAGAATGCGTGAGGGTGAAGGTTACACCACCGATGAAACCCTGCTGGCAAGCCAGATCCTGGCCTTCTGTGAAGGTATGCTGTCACGTTTTGTCCGCAGCGAATTTAAATACCGCCCGACGGATGATTTTGACGCCCGCTGGCCGCTAATTGCGGCACAGTTGCAGTAATATGACGCCGGATGACTTTTCATCCGGCGAGTTTCTTTAAACGCCAAACTCTTCGCGATAGGCCTTAACCGCCGCCAGATGTTCCGCCATTTCCGGCTTCTCTTCCAGGTAAGCAATCAGGTCTTTCAGGGTGATGATAGAGATCACTTTGCAGTTGTAATCACGCTCAACTTCCTGAATCGCCGAAATCTCGCCGCGCCCCCGTTCCTGACGATCAAGCGAAATCAACACGCCAGCAAGCGTCGCGCCATTAGCCTGAATAATCTCCATCGATTCGCGAATCGCCGTTCCGGCGGTGATCACATCATCTACCAGCATTACGCGTCCTTGTAACGCGCTACCAACAGATTGCCGCCTTCACCGTGGTCTTTTGCCTCTTTGCGGTTAAAGCAGTACGGCAGGTCAAGGTCATGATGCTCCGCCAGCGCCACGGCGGTAGTGGTGGCAATCGGGATCCCTTTGTAAGCAGGGCCAAACAGCAGATCGAACTCAAGGCCGGAATCCACCAACGCTTCAGCGTAAAAACGGCCTAACAGTGCCAGATCGCGCCCGGTATTAAACAGCCCGGCGTTGAAGAAATAGGGGCTTTTGCGCCCGGACTTCAACGTAAACTCGCCAAACTTTAACACCTGCTTGCCAAGCGCAAATTCAATAAACTGGCGCTGATATGGTTTCATGCCTTCGCTCCTCATCTTACTTTTCTACAGACAAAAAAAGGCGACTCATCAGTCGCCTTAAAAATCAGTTTGCCAGCGCCGCCTTCTGCGTCGCTACAATGGATTCGATTCCCCCTCGGGCCAGAGCCAACAAGGTGAGTAGCTCTTCATGGGTGAACGGCTCGCCTTCTGCCGTCCCCTGCACTTCAATGATGCGCCCGTCTTCGGTCATCACTACGTTCATGTCGGTCTCTGCGGCAGAGTCTTCAACGTATTCCAGATCGCAAACCGCTTCGCCGTTCACAATTCCGACAGAAACTGCGGCTACCATCCCTTTCATCGGTTGGTTTTCAGCTTGCCGTTTTCCACCAGCTTCTGTAGCGCATCTGCCAGCGCCACGCAGGCACCCGTAATCGACGCGGTACGCGTGCCACCATCAGCCTGAAGCACGTCGCAGTCCAGCGTAATGGTGAACTCACCCAGCGCTTTCAAATCTACTGCCGCGCGAAGAGCACGGGCGATCAGACGCTGGATTTCCATTGTGCGTCCACCCTGCTTACCTTTCGCCGCTTCACGAGCGTTACGGGTGTGGGTAGAACGTGGCAGCATGCCGTACTCTGCGGTGATCCAGCCCTGGCCCTGACCTTTCAGGAAGCGCGGCACGCCTTCTTCAATAGAGGCGGTACACAACACTTTGGTATCGCCAAATTCGACCAGCACCGAGCCTTCTGCATGTTTTGTATAGTTACGAGTCAGGGTAACGGGACGCACCTGATTATTGCTACGGCCTGCTGGACGCATATTGAAATCTCCGGCTTGAAACAAATGTGGCTGCGCATTATACGGACTTCCGGCGGTTATTCCTATCCTGACAAGGCATCGATGGCTATAATCCTTCCACCTCTCCTTTTATAAACAGGAACGTCTATGATCCGCAGTATGACCGCCTACGCCCGGCGTGAAATCAAGGGTGAATGGGGGAGCGCAACCTGGGAAATGCGCTCGGTAAACCAGCGTTATCTGGAAACTTACTTCGTCTGCCGGAGCAGTTCCGTAGCCTTGAACCTGTCGTTCGCGAGCGTATTCGTTCTCGCCTGACGCGCGGTAAAGTGGAATGTACTGCGCTATGAGCCAGATGTTAGCGCGCAAGGTGAGCTGATCCTCAACGAAAAACTGGCTAAACAGCTGGTAACTGCCGCGAACTGGGTAAAAATGCAGAGTGACGAAGGGGAAATCAACCGGTTGATATTCTACGCTGGCCGGGCGTGATGGCAGCCCAGGAGCAGGATCTTGACGCCATTGCCGCTGAAATTCTCGCGGCGCTGGATGGTACGCTGGACGACTTTATTGTCGCGCGCGAAACCGAAGGTCAGGCACTGAAAGCATTGATCGAGCAGCGTCTGGAAGGCGTCACCGCCGAAGTGGTCAAAGTCCGCTCCCATATGCCGGAAATCCTGCAATGGCAGCGTGAACGCTTGGTCGCGAAGCTGGAAGATGCTCAGGTTCAGTTGGAAAACAACCGTCTGGAGCAGGAGTTGGTTCTGCTGGCACAACGAATTGACGTTGCCGAAGAACTGGACCGCCTCGAAGCGCATGTTAAAGAGACGTACAACATTCTGAAGAAAAAAGAAGCCGTTGGTCGTCGTCTGGACTTTATGATGCAGGAGTTCAACCGCGAGTCGAACACTCTTGCGTCGAAGTCTATCAATGCCGAAGTGACAAACTCCGCGATTGAGCTGAAAGTGTTGATTGAGCAGATGCGCGAGCAGATCCAGAACATTGAATAACTTGTAACGCCAATTCTTACTTTTCAGCCTTCACAAATGCCGCCCACTCAAACAGAGCGGCATTTTTCTTCCCCGCAACTTCAATTCTGTTTTGCGTGCCTGCTCCAGATTTTGCGATGTTTTTTTGCCCAGCACACTGAGAACGTGAGATACTCACAACTGTATATAAATACAGTTACAGATTTACTTTCTTTGCAATCGATATCACATGGAGTGGGCAATGAACGAACATCATCAACCTTTTGAAGAAATACGGCATTATGGCACTGAAGGGCAAGAATTTTGGTCAGCTAGAGAATTGGCACCGTTACTGGATTATCGGGACTGGCGCAATTTTCAAAAGGTACTGGCCCGCGCGACTCAAGCGTGCGAAGCCAGCAATCAAGCTGCATCTGACCATTTCGTTGAAACCACCAAAATGGTTGTATTAGGTTCAGGGGCTCAACGAGAACTTGAAGATGTTCATCTCTCCCGCTATGCCTGTTACCTGGTAGTACAAAACGGCGACCCTGCGAAACCGGTTATTGCGGCAGGGCAAACTTATTTTGCTATCCAGACCCGACGGCAGGAGCTGGCTGACGATGAAGCTTTCAGGCAACTTCGTGAAGACGAAAAGCGTCTTTTTCTGAGAAATGAATTGAAAGAACATAACAAACAATTGGTTGAGGCAGCGCAGCAAGCTGGGGTAGCGACAGCTATCGATTTCGCCATATTTCAGAATCATGGTTACCTGGGGCTGTATGGTGGATTAGATCAGAAAGCTATTCATCAGCGGAAGGGGCTGAAAAAGAATCAGAAGATCCTGGATCATATGGGTTCAACAGAACTGGCGGCTAATCTCTTTCGAGCTACCCAAACAGAAGAAAAACTCAAGCGGGATGGCGTGAATTCAAAACAGCAAGCAAACACCACACACTTTGACGTGGGTCGCAAGGTGAGGCAAACCATTCAGGAACTTGGCGGAACCATGCCTGAGGAGTTGCCGACCCCGCAGGTCAGCATCAAGCAGTTGGAAAACAGTGTAAAAATTACAGAGAAGAAATAGCAGAAACTAAAAACTCTTTTTGTTGATTGAGACACCCGATGCGTAAGCCAAGGTCCAGGTGCAGTGAACACAATGGCTAAATATTGCACCTTTCTTTTCCCCCCTCAGTTTTAACCTATTTTTTCTTATGCATTTTCTCAGACAAGAAGTCAGAAGAATGCATCTCTGCTACAGAAAATAGCGATTTCACATAACTACAAGTTATCAATTTCCCCTCACCTTAAAAAATCTCAATCGTGACAATGCGCACAAATCGCTACCCTGCCAGACAGATTTTTAGGGAGAGAACCATGCTGTTACACATTTTGTATTTGGTTGGCATTACTGCCGAAGCCATGACGGGGGCGCTGGCGGCCGGACGACGGCGCATGGATACATTTGGCGTAATTATTATTGCGACCGCCACCGCAATTGGCGGAGGTCAGTGCGCGATATTCTGCTGGGCCACTATCCGCTCGGCTGGGTCAAACACCCGGAATATGTGATTATCGTCGCTACCGCCGCAGTACTCACCACTATCGTTGCTCCTGTAATGCCTTACCTGCGCAAAGTGTTTCTGGTGCTCGATGCGCTCGGACTGGTGGTCTTTTCTATCATCGGGGCACAGGTTGCACTGGATATGGGGCACGGCCCAATTATTGCCGTTGTCGCGGCGGTAACCACCGGCGTGTTTGGCGGCGTTTTGCGCGATATGTTCTGTAAACGCATCCCACTGGTATTCCAGAAAGAGTTGTATGCCGGTGTCTCATTTGCCTCCGCCGTGCTGTACATCGCGCTGCAACACTATGTTTCTAATCATGATGTGGTAATTATCTCCACCCTGGTATTCGGCTTTTTTGCCGCTTACTGGCGCTACGCCTTAAGCTGGGATTACCGGTCTTTTACTACAGCCACGAAGGACACTAAGGTTCAAAACCTGTGATCTGCTGGGCAGCCAGCCAACTGCCCAGCTTCTTGATTTGCGCATTTTCCTTCCATTCAATAACCTGTCTGGCGCGCCCGATCCAGTGCCCGGCAGCTGCTGCCAGAACTGCTCCGTGCTAAATAAAAGTTGCGACCAGGACCGTTCATCACTGGCATTAAGCGCCGCCCGGGTTAGCGGTATTCCCATTGCCATCACCCAGCGAGTAAAAGGCTGCTTACGAGCCAGATTAAACTGATGCCATAGCTGCGCACTTTTACTTTTCGCGATCCCCGGCGTGTTCTGTAATTGCTCTGGCGTTAATAAAAGCCAGGAAAAGATATGCTCAAAGCGATGAGTCTGATGCAGCGCGCGCCAGCCGGCCTCACCAATGCCATCCAGCCCAAGAACCTGTTTTGCCCCCAGCCAGACTAAGCGTGAAATGAACTGTTCCTGACAAACATCAGAAGCAAAGTAGCAGGTCAACGAGTTAAAGCGGTTTTCTGGCGGTGTCGGTTTTGTACGTTCTGCACCGCGCCACACCACATCATCAATGCGAGGAATACCCTGACCGGCAAGGCTGACGAGAATCTGATCACCAGGCGCAATATCCCACTCCTGCCAGCGCCTGACGGAACCAATATTCACCCGCTGGACTTTTTTATCATCCAGCATGACAGGTGCGAGTGACGCAACCACCGATATTTTACCGCTCTTACCCACCGCAAACTGAATCGCCTTCACTTCGGCAACCTGAGCTACAGGTTGATATTTCCAGGCCACCAGCCACTCTGCCTGGCCCGGTAGCCAATGGCGGGATTCTGGCTCTTTCGCCGCTCGTACAACTACGCCATCGGTGACGAAGGGTAATTCCGCTTTCCACCACTCATTGCGTACGCGCGCAACTTCATCAGCATTTTTCACCGCACGGGTATACGTCTGCGTTAGAGTAAAACCTGCGGTAGCCAGCTCTTTTAAACGATCAGACATTAACTGCGGTCCATCCGGCCATGCCCAGACAAAAACGCCCAGAGAATTCAGCGTGTCGCTATCGTCCTGGCGCATCATCAAGCCAGCAACTTTTGCGCGGGCATTTATTCCCCCCATTTGTTGTTGGATATGCCCCTCGCGCTGGAGAAATATTTCCCCCTGAAGCGTACTGTTGGCTAAAGGCCCGCTAACGGTTTGCGGCACAGCGGAAATTAAGCTAACTTTCTGCGTCCAGTCCTCGCCTTTCAGGCCATTACCGCGACTGATTGCTTTGTTCAGTTTCCCGTCCCGATAAACCAGGTTACCGCAACGCCATCAACTTTTGGCTGCACCCAAAGATCGCTACGTTCTCGCATCCACAGACTTAATGCGTTTTTATCCACCATTTTGCGTACACCCGTATGGGCAACCGGATGCATAACCGCACCATTTAAAGGCGGCATCATCACGTCGCGGGGCTCGCTCCCAAAGCAGCGTTGCCACTGCGTAAGACGGGCGCTTAACTGATCGTAAACACCGTCTTCCACCTCACTTTTTCCTTCCTTCCAGTAGTCATCGTCCCACTGTTTTATTTGCTGTTGCAGGCGGGAAATTTCTTCCTGTGCTCTGGCTGGCGACCAGGCCGGACAGACCGCCCACACAGATGATTGCCAGCACAAGATACTTATTAATATCGCCATCCATACTTTCATCATCACCTCCGCTGTAGGTAGTCAGGCAGATATACAACGTGATGAAAGCAAAGCCGAGTGGCAAAAACGGAGTCTGCGAGGACGCTTCCTGAAAATCGTCTTTATTGCAGTGAATGACAGGCAAATGCGGAAGCAGCTACGCAAAACGCAACAACTTTGCGCAAAAAGTGTGAGCAAGGGCTACGTCACATGGCCGCGCCGTGTATAATAAGCTCGTATGTAGCTTTATTTCGCTAATCACATACGAAAGATACTCATGGCTCAAGGCACGCTTTATATTGTTTCTGCCCCCAGTGGCGCGGGTAAATCCAGCCTGATTCAGGCTTTATTAAAAACCCAACCGTTGTATGACACCCAGGTTTCTGTTTCACACACCACACGCCAACCGCGTCCTGGTGAAGTCCACGGTGAACATTATTTCTTTGTTAATCATGATGAATTTAAAGAAATGATTAGCAGAGATGCGTTCCTCGAACACGCAGAAGTTTTTGGTAATTACTATGGCACTTCGCGTGAGGCCATTGAGCAAGTACTGGCGACCGGTGTCGATGTTTTTCTCGATATCGACTGGCAGGGCGCGCAGCAAATTCGCCAGAAGATGCCGCACGCGCGGAGTATCTTTATTTTACCGCCGTCTAAAATTGAACTGGACCGCCGTCTACGCGGTCGCGGTCAGGACAGCGAAGAGGTCATTGCAAAGCGTATGGCGCAAGCTGTTGCAGAAATGAGCCATTACGCCGAATATGATTACCTGATTGTGAATGATGACTTCGATACCGCGTTGACCGATTTGAAGACCATTATTCGCGCCGAACGTCTGCGCATGAGCCGCCAAAAGCAGCGTCATGACGCTTTAATCAGCAAATTGTTGGCAGACTGAACCTGATTTCAGTATCATGCCCAGTCATTTCTTCACCTGTGGAGCTTTTTAAGTATGGCACGCGTAACTGTTCAGGACGCTGTAGAGAAAATTGGTAACCGTTTTGACCTGGTACTGGTCGCCGCGCGTCGCGCTCGTCAGATGCAGGTAGGCGGAAAGGATCCGCTGGTACCGGAAGAAAACGATAAAACCACTGTAATCGCGCTGCGCGAAATCGAAGAAGGTCTGATCAACAACCAGATCCTCGACGTTCGCGAACGCCAGGAACAGCAAGAGCAGGAAGCCGCTGAATTACAAGCCGTTACCGCTATTGCTGAAGGTCGTCGTTAATCACAAAGCGGGTCGCCCTTGTATCTGTTTGAAAGCCTGAATCAACTGATTCAAACCTACCTGCCGGAAGACCAAATCAAGCGTCTGCGGCAGGCGTATCTCGTTGCACGTGATGCTCACGAGGGGCAAACACGTTCAAGCGGTGAACCCTATATCACGCACCCGGTAGCGGTTGCCTGCATTCTGGCCGAGATGAAACTCGACTATGAAACGCTGATGGCGGCGCTGCTGCATGACGTGATTGAAGATACTCCCGCCACCTACCAGGATATGGAACAGCTTTTTGGTAAAAGCGTCGCCGAGCTGGTAGAGGGGGTGTCGAAACTTGATAAACTCAAGTTCCGCGATAAGAAAGAGGCGCAGGCCGAAAACTTTCGCAAGATGATTATGGCGATGGTGCAGGATATCCGCGTCATCCTCATCAAACTTGCCGACCGTACCCACAACATGCGCACGCTGGGCTCACTTCGCCCGGACAAACGTCGCCGCATCGCCCGTGAAACTCTCGAAATTTACAGCCCGCTGGCGCACCGTTAGGTATCCACCACATTAAAACCGAACTCGAAGAGCTGGGTTTTGAGGCGCTGTATCCCAACCGTTATCGCGTAATCAAAGAAGTGGTGAAAGCCGCGCGCGGCAACCGTAAAGAGATGATCCAGAAGATTCTTTCTGAAATCGAAGGGCGTTTGCAGGAAGCGGGAATACCGTGCCGCGTCAGTGGTCGCGAAAAGCATCTTTATTCGATTTACTGCAAAATGGTGCTCAAAGAGCAGCGTTTTCACTCAATCATGGACATCTACGCTTTCCGCGTGATCGTCAATGATTCTGACACCTGTTATCGCGTGCTGGGCCAGATGCACAGCCTGTACAAGCCGCGTCCGGGCCGCGTGAAAGACTATATCGCCATTCCAAAAGCGAACGGCTATCAGTCTTTGCACACCTCGATGATTGGCCCGCACGGCGTGCCGGTTGAGGTCCAGATCCGTACCGAAGATATGGATCAGATGGCGGAGATGGGTGTTGCCGCGCACTGGGCTTATAAAGAGCACGGCGAAACCAGTACTACCGCACAAATCCGCGCCCAGCGCTGGATGCAAAGCCTGCTGGAGCTGCAACAGAGCGCCGGTAGTTCGTTTGAATTTATCGAGAGCGTTAAATCCGATCTCTTCCCGGATGAGATTTACGTTTTCACACCGGAAGGGCGCATTGTCGAGCTGCCTGCCGGTGCAACGCCCGTCGACTTCGCTTATGCAGTGCATACCGATATCGGTCATGCCTGCGTGGGCGCACGCGTTGACCGCCAGCCTTACCCGCTGTCGCAGCCGCTTACCAGCGGTCAAACCGTTGAAATCATTACCGCACCGGGCGCTCGCCCGAATGCCGCGTGGCTGAACTTTGTCGTTAGCTCAAAAGCGCGCGCCAAAATTCGTCAGTTGCTGAAAAACCTCAAGCGTGATGATTCTGTAAGCCTGGGCCGTCGTCTGCTCAACCATGCTTTGGGTGGTAGCCGTAAGCTGAATGAAATCCCGCAGGAAAATATTCAGCGCGAGCTGGATCGCATGAAGCTGGCAACGCTTGACGATCTGCTGGCTGAAATCGGCCTTGGTAACGCAATGAGCGTGGTGGTCGCGAAAAATCTACAACATGGGGACGCCTCCATTCCACCGGCAACCCAAAGTCACGGACATCTGCCAATTAAAGGTGCCGATGGCGTGCTGATCACCTTTGCGAAATGCTGCCGCCCTATTCCTGGCGACCCGATTATCGCCCACGTCAGCCCGGTAAAGGTCTGGTGATCCACCATGAATCCTGCCGTAACATCCGTGGCTACCAGAAAGAGCCAGAGAAGTTTATGGCTGTGGAATGGGATAAAGAGACGGCGCAGGAATTCATCACCGAAATCAAGGTGGAGATGTTCAATCATCAGGGTGCGCTGGCAAACCTGACGGCGGCAATTAACACCACGACCTCGAATATTCAAAGTTTGAATACGGAAGAGAAAGATGGTCGCGTCTACAGCGCCTTTATTCGTCTGACCGCTCGTGACCGTGTGCATCTGGCGAATATCATGCGCAAAATCCGCGTGATGCCAGACGTGATTAAAGTCACCCGAAACCGAAATTAATGTTTTATGAACCCAACACGTTATGCACGCATCTGCGAAATGCTCGCCAGGCGGCAGCCTGACCTGACCGTCTGCATGGAGCAGGTCCACAAACCTCATAACGTTTCTGCGATTATTCGTACCGCAGATGCCGTTGGCGTACATGAAGTTCACGCCGTCTGGCCTGGTAGCCGGATGCGCACCATGACTTCGGCAGCGGCGGGTAGTAACAGCTGGGTACAGGTGAAAACACACCGCACCATTGGCGATGCCGTCGCTCATCTGAAAGGCCAGGGCATGCAGATTCTGGCAACCCATCTTTCTGATAATGCTGTCGATTTCCGCGAAATTGATTACACTCGCCCGACCTGCATTTTGATGGGACAGGAGAAAACGGGCATCACGCAGGAAGCATTGGCCCTGGCGGATCAGGACATCATCATTCCGATGATCGGCATGGTGCAGTCGCTGAATGTTTCCGTTGCCTCAGCCTCATTCTTTACGAAGCCCAGCGTCAGCGGCAAAATGCAGGCATGTACCTGCGTGAAAACAGCATGTTGCCGGAAGCAGAGCAACAACGCCTGTTGTTTGAAGGCGGCTATCCGGTGCTGGCGAAAGTCGCAAAACGCAAAGGCCTGCCTTACCCCCACGTCAATCAGCAAGGCGAGATCGAAGCTGATGCTGACTGGTGGTCCACCATGCAGGCCGCAGGGTAAGCGCCATGAAAGGCCGCCTGTTAGATACTGTCCCGCTCAGTTCCCTAACGGGCGTTGGCGCAGCGCTTAGTAACAAACTGGCGAAAATCAACCTGCATACCGTGCAGGATTTACTCTTACACCTTCCCCTGCGCTACGAAGATCGCACCCATCTCTACCCCATCGGAGAACTACTGCCGGGCGTTTATGCCACGGTGGAAGGCGAAGTGCTGAACTGCAATATCTCCTTCGGCGGTCGGCGGATGATGACCTGCCAGATCAGCGACGGTTCCGGCATCCTCACCATGCGCTTTTTCAATTTCAGCGCGGCAATGAAAAATAGCCTGGCGACGGGCCGCCGTGTACTGGCTTATGGCGAAGCAAAGCGCGGTAAATATGGTGCGGAGATGATCCACCCGGAATACCGCGTGCAGGGCGATCTCAGCACGCCAGAATTACAGGAAACGCTCACGCCGGTTTATCCAACAACGGAAGGCGTAAAGCAGGCCACGCTGCGTAAATTAACCGACCAGGCGCTGGATCTGCTCGACACCTGCGCCATTGAAGAACTCCTGCCGCCGGAACTGTCACAAGGAATGATGACGCTACCGGAAGCGTTGCGCACTTTGCACCGCCCGCCACCGACGCTACAGCTTAGCGATCTGGAAACCGGGCAGCATCCGGCGCAACGTCGTCTGATTCTGGAAGAACTGCTGGCGCACAACCTCAGCATGTTAGCCTTACGTGCCGGAGCACAGCGTTTTCATGCCCAGCCGCTGAGCGCCAATGACACGCTGAAAATAAACTCCTCGCCGCCTTACCGTTCAAGCCAACGGGCGCACAGGCACGCGTAGTGGCGGAGATCGAGCATGATATGGCGCTGGATGTGCCGATGATGCGCCTGGTACAGGGCGATGTAGGTTCCGGTAAAACGCTGGTCGCCGCCCTCGCCGCGCTGCGTGCGATTGCCCACGGCAAACAGGTGCACTGATGGCACCAACCGAATTACTCGCCGAGCAGCACGCCAATAACTTCCGCAACTGGTTTGCACCGCTCGGTATCGAAGTGGGCTGGCTCGCCGGTAAGCAGAAAGGCAAAGCGCGACTGTCTCAGCAGGAAGCCATCGCCAGCGGTCAGGTGCAGATGATTGTCGGTACACACGCCATCTTCCAGGAACAGGTGCAGTTTAACGGCCTGGCGCTGGTGATTATCGACGAACAGCATCGTTTTGGCGTGCATCAGCGTCTGGCATTGTGGGAGAAAGGCCAGCAGCAGGGCTTCCATCCGCATCAGTTGATCATGACCGCCACGCCGATCCCCCGCACGCTGGCAATGACGGCGTATGCCGATCTCGATACCTCGGTGATAGATGAGCTGCCGCCAGGCCGCACGCCAGTGACTACGGTCGCTATTCCTGATACCCGCCGTACCGACATCATTGACCGCGTGCGCCACGCCTGCATAACTGAAGGTCGTCAGGCGTACTGGGTTTGTACGTTGATTGAAGAGTCAGAGTTACTGGAAGCGCAGGCGGCGGAAGCTACCTGGGAAGAGTTGAAACTGGCGCTACCAGAATTGAATGTTGGCCTGGTACACGGGCGGATGAAACCAGCCGAGAAACAGGCGGTGATGGCGTCGTTTAAACAAGGTGAGCTACATCTGCTGGTTGCCACTACCGTTATTGAAGTCGGTGTTGATGTGCCTAACGCCAGCCTGATGATTATCGAAAACCCTGAGCGTCTGGGTCTGGCGCAGTTACACCAGCTGCGCGGGCGCGTAGGTCGTGGCGCGGTGGCTTCTCACTGCGTGCTGCTCTACAAAACGCCGCTTTCTAAAACGGCGCAAATTCGCCTGCAAGTGCTGCGCGACAGTAACGACGGTTTTGTGATTGCGCAAAAAGATCTGGAGATTCGCGGCCCTGGCGAATTGTTAGGCACGCGTCAGACGGGTAATGCTGAATTTAAAGTGGCGGATTTACTGCGCGATCAGGCGATGATCCCGGAAGTTCAGCGCCTGGCGCGACATATTCACGAACGTTACCCACAACAGGCAAAAGCCTTGATAGAACGCTGGATGCCGGAGACAGAACGTTACTCGAATGCGTAAAAGGCGGCAGTGAGAAGACCGCCATTTCAGGTTACCCTACCTTCCTGCCGGATGCGATTCACCCTACAAATTCAATAAATTGTGAATCAATGCGCAGCCTTGATAAGCGAAGCGTATCAGGCATTTGTCTTTGTTGCGGCGGCACTTCTACCGCCGCTTCATCGGTTAACCCGCAAAAATCGGCAACATCAAATACAACTTAATTACCAGCGCGTTAACGATATCGATAAAGAACGCACCGACCATCGGCACCACCAAAAACGCCATGTGCGACGGGCCAAAACGTTCAGTGATCGCCTGCATGTTGGCGATTGCCGTTGGCGTTGCACCGAGGCCAAAACCACAGTGACCCGCAGCCAGCACTGCCGCATCGTAGTTTTTGCCCATCATGCGCCAGGTAACGAAGATGGCATACAACGCCATGAAGATGGTCTGTACCACCAGAATCGCCAGCATCGGCAGCGCCAGCGAAGCCAGCTCCCACAGTTTCAGCCCCATCAACGCCATCGCCAGGAACAACGACAAGCTTACGTTACCCAGCACGGATACCGCACGCTCAAAGACGCGGTAAAAGCCCATCATTGACAGACCGTTGCTCAGAATCACGCCAACAAACAGTACACAGACGAAGGTCGGCAGTTCAAAAGCAGTGCCAGCCAAAAGTTGCGCAACAATTTTCCCCACCGTCAGGCAGATAGCAATCAGCGCGATAGTTTCAATCAGCACCAACGAGGTGATCATGCGGCCCACATCCGGCTTTTCAAACGCCGTCGGGACTTCCTGGTCATCCGGAATACCGTTCGGCGTGGTGGAGTGTTTCACCAGATAGCGCGCTACCGGACCGCCAATCAAGCCGCCCAGCACCAAACCGAACGTTGCACAGGCCATCGCCACTTCCGTCGCATTGGTGAAGCCATAACGTTCAATGAACAATTTACTCCACGCAGCGCCCGTACCGTGACCGCCAGAAAGCGTAATAGAACCGGCCAACAGCCCCATCAGCGGATCAAGCCCTAACAGGCTAGCCATACCAATGCCAATGGCATTTTGCATCACCAACAGACCAACAACCACAATCAAGAAGATGCCAACCACACGCCCACCGGCACGCAAACTGGCAATGTTGGCGTTCAGGCCAATGGTGGCGAAGAAAGCCAGCATTAACGGATCGCGCAGGGACATATCAAAGTTGACTTCCCAGCCCATGCTTTTTTTCAGTACCAGTAGCGCTAGCGCCACCAACAAACCACCCGCAACAGGTTCCGGTATGGTGTATTTCTTCAAAAAGGAGACGGAATGGACCAACTTACGCCCGAGCAGCAACGTCAGCGTTGCGGCAACAAGCGTTGCTAAAGTATCGAGATGAAACATAGTTACTCCTTTGTATCCGCATCACTCTTTCATACTCGTCATACTTCATCGCGCAGTGGCAACCTCATGAACTATGACGGGTATCGAGTTATGCTTTCCTGGGTCAAATTCTCAGCTGTTAATGAACAAATGGCATGGATTTTAAGCAGAAAAATACCAAAAGTTATATAAAAAAGTGCATTTATCTCATTTAAATATTTAGATGAGGATGTGGCAAACGTTTGCTTTTCTCTTTCGGTCAGCTAAAATGCCCGCTTTGCTACCACGGGATTGTTTTCGATGTCTGTTTCCACCCTCGAGTCAGAAAATGCGCAACCGGTTGCGCAGACTCAAAACAGCGAACTGATTTACCGTCTTGAAGATCGTCCGCCGCTTCCTCAAACCCTGTTTGCCGCCTGTCAGCATCTGCTGGCGATGTTCGTTGCGGTGATCACGCCAGCGCTATTAATCTGCCAGGCGCTGGGTTTACCGGCACAAGACACGCAACACATTATTAGTATGTCGCTGTTTGCTCCGGTGTGGCATCGATTATTCAAATTAAGGCCTGGGGTCCGGTTGGCTCCGGGCTGTTGTCTATTCAGGGCACCAGCTTCAACTTTGTTGCCCCGCTGATTATGGGCGGTACCGCGCTGAAAACCGGTGGTGCTGATGTTCCTACCATGATGGCGGCTTTGTTCGGCACGTTGATGCTGGCAAGTTGCACCGAGATGGTGATCTCCCGCGTTCTGCATCTGGCGCGCCGCATTATTACGCCGCTGGTTTCTGGCGTTGTGGTGATGATTATCGGCCTGTCGCTAATTCAGGTGGGGCTGACCTCCATTGGCGGCGGTTACGCAGCATGAGCGATAACACCTTCGGCGCACCGAAAAATCTGCTGCTGGCAGGCGTGGTTTTAGCCTTAATTATCCTGCTTAACCGTCAACGTAACCCTTACTTACGCGTGGCCTCACTGGTAATTGCGATGGCGGCCGGATATGCGCTGGCGTGGTTTATGGGCATGTTGCCAGAAAGCAACGAACCGATGACGCAAGAACTGATTATGGTGCCAACGCCGCTCTATTACGGTCTTGGCATTGAATGGAGTCTGCTGCTGCCGCTGATGCTGGTCTTTATGATCACTTCGCTGGAAACCATTGGCGATATCACGGCGACCTCTGACGTTTCCGAACAGCCAGTGTCCGGTCCGCTGTACATGAAACGCCTGAAAGGCGGCGTGCTGGCAAACGGCCTGAACTCGTTTGTTTCGGCGGTGTTTAACACCTTCCCGAACTCCTGCTTCGGGCAAAACAACGGAGTGATCCAGTTGACTGGTGTTGCCAGCCGCTATGTCGGTTTTGTCGTCGCGCTGATGTTGATCGTGCTGGGTCTGTTCCCGGCAGTGAGCGGTTTTGTACAACACATTCCAGAACCGGTTCTGGGCGGCGCAACGCTTGTAATGTTTGGCACCATCGCCGCCTCCGGTGTGCGTATCGTTTCTCGTGAGCCGCTGAACCGTCGGGCGATTCTGATTATCGCGCTGTCGCTGGCGGTTGGTCTGGGCGTGTCTCAGCAGCCGCTGATTTTGCAGTTTGCCCCTGAATGGCTGAAAAACCTGCTCTCCTCCGGGATCGCCGCGGGCGGTATTACTGCCATCGTGCTGAATCTGATTTTCCCACCAGAAAAACAGTAATTCACTGGCGGCGGTAAGATAATTACCGCCGCAGTCTCACCTCTTTAACCATTCCCGCCTTGAGGATTGCGCGTAAATCGTGCATAACTCCCTTATGTGCATTTCACGGGATGGAAGACCATGAAATTTATTGGGAAGCTGCTTCTCTACATTCTCATCGCTCTGTTAGTGGCGATCGCTGGCCTCTATTTTCTTCTGCAAACCCGCTGGGGAGCAGAACATATCAGCGCATGGGTTTCCGAGAATAGCGACTATCATCTGGCCTTCGGGGCGATGGATCACCGTTTTTCCGCGCCATCTCATATCGTGCTGGAGAACGTCACGTTTGGTCGTGATGGCCAGCCCGCGACCTGGTGGCCAAAAGTGTCGACATTGCGCTAAGCAGTCGGCAACTGACCGAACCACGCCATGTCGATACCATCCTGCTGGAAAACGGGACGCTGAATCTCACCGACCAGACCGCGCCGCTACCGTTCAAAGCCGATCGTCTGCAACTGCGTGATATGGCGTTTAATAGCCCGAATAGCGAATGGAAACTGAGCGCGCAGCGGGTAAATGGCGGCGTAGTTCCGTGGTCACCAAAAGCCGGTAAAGTGCTGGGTACGAAGGCGCAGATTCAGTTTAGTGCCGGATCGCTTTCGCTCAATGATGTTCCTGCCACCAATGTACTGATTGAAGGCAGTATTGATAACGATCGCGTTACGCTGACTAACCTGGGTGCCGACATCGCGCGCGGGACATTAACCGGAAACGCGCAGCGTAACGCCGACGGCAGCTGGAAAGTGGAAAACCTGCGCATGGCGGATATCCGTCTACAAAGCGAAAAATCGCTAACCGACTTCTTTGCGCCATTACGCTCTGTCCCGTCGTTGCAGATTGGTCGCCTGGAAGTGATCGATGCTCGTTTGCAAGGTCCGGACTGGGCGGTGACCGACCTCGATCTCAGCTTGCGCAACATGACCTTCAGTAAAGATGACTGGCAGACACAAGAAGGCAAACTGTCGATGAACGCTAGCGAGTTCATTTATGGTTCGCTGCATTTATTTGACCCGATTATAAACGCGGAATTTTCCCCGCAGGCGTAGCGCTGCGCCAGTTCACCAGCCGCTGGGAAGGGGGTATGGTCAGAACGTCAGGGAACTGGCTGCGTGACGGGAAAACGTTGATCCTTGATGATGCGGCAATTGCCGGGCTGGAATATACCTTGCCGAAAAACTGGCAACAGTTGTGGATGGAAACGACACCCGGTTGGTTAAACAGCCTGCAACTGAAGAGATTTAGCGCCAGCCGCAATCTGATCATTGATATCGACCCTGACTTCCCGTGGCAGCTCACCACGCTCGATGGTTACGGTGCCAACCTGACGCTGGTTACCGATCATAAATGGGGCGTCTGGAGTGGCTCGGCGAATCTGAATGCCGCCGCCGCGACATTCAATCGTGTTGATGTTCGTCGCCCGTCGCTGGCGCTGACCGCCAACAGCAGCACGGTGAATATCAGCGAACTGAGTGCATTTACTGAAAAAGGCATTCTGGAAGCCACTGCCAGTGTTTCACAAACGCCACAACGTCAGACCCATATCAGCCTGAATGGACGCGGTGTGCCGGTGAATATTTTGCAACAATGGGGATGGCCTGAATTACCGTTGACTGGCGACGGCAATATTCAGCTTACCGCCAGTGGAGATATTCAGGCCAATGCCCCGCTGAAACCTACGGTTAGCGGGCAATTGCATGCCGTGAACGCCGCAAAGCAGCAAGTGACTCAAACCATGAATGCTGGCATCGTTTCCAGCGGTGAAGTTACATCGACGGAGCCGGTGCGGTAAACATCAATCTCGCCGGGTACGACTCAGACGTACCCGGCATTCCATCAATAGATTACAACGTAATTGTCAGCGCATTCCCTTGAGGCTTCACCACCAGCCCCTGCTCACTTTCAGCCTGCGAACCGTCTTGCAGACCATTTACTTTCACAACATTGCGCAGGCACAGTGTCCAGTTCTTCGCCTCGCCCGCACCAGTCACAGTAATCGTGTTGCCAGTACGTGCTGCTTTTAAAGTAAAGATCACCGATCCGTCAGCAGCGGGCACTTCACAGACGGCTTCATGCCCGTCTTGCAGATTAAAGAGGTGGAATGCCGTGCCTTCGTGCCACACGTAATCGGGACGTTGATCGTTGTTGCCCAGCGCCAGTAGAGTGTTATCACGCACATAAACGGGCAGACTCAGGAAGCCGTGCTGCTGTTTATGCCAGCGACTACCGTCGAGTTCATCGTTGTGCCACAGGTGTGTCCAGCGACCTTCCGGCAGGTAGAACTGCACATCGCCCGCTTCAGTGAACACCGGCGCAACCATCACGTTGTCGCCTAACATGTATTGACGGTCAAGGTAATCACAAGCCGGATCGTCCGGGAACTCCATCATCATGGCCCGCATCATCGGCGTACCCCGCGCGTTCGCACGCGCAGCTTCACGATACAGATACGGCATCATGCGGCATTTCAGTTGCGTGAAGAAGCGCACCACATCACAGGACTCATCATCGTAGGCCCACGGCACACGATAAGATTTGCTACCGTGTAAACGGCTATGGCTGGAGAGCAAACCAAACGCGCACCAGCGTTTGTAAACGTGCGCCGGAGCGGTATTTTCAAAGCCGCCGATATCGTGGCTCCAGAAGCCAAAACCTGAAAGGCCAATAGACAAACCACCGCGCAGGCTTTCCGCCATTGATTCGTAGTTAGCGTAACAATCGCCACCCCAGTGTACCGGGAATTTCTGCGCACCGACGGAGGCCGAGCGGGCAAACAAGACAGCTTCTTCCTCACCAACGGTGTCCTTGAGCACGTTCCACACCAGTTCGTTGTAGATGTACGCATAATGGTTATGCATTTTCTGCGGATCGGAACCGTCAAACCACTGAACATCAGTTGGGATACGTTCGCCAAAGTCGGTCTTAAAGCAATCAACGCCCATCGCGACCAGACCTTTCAGTTTGTCGGCGTACCATTTGCAGGCATCCGGATTGGTAAAGTCATAAATCGCCAGACCTGGCTGCCATTTATCCCACTGCCATAGCGAACCGTCCGGGCGTTTGAGTAAATAGCCTTTCTCTTGTAACTCTTTAAAGACGGGGGATTTTTGACCGATATAGGGGTTAATCCAGACGCAGATTTTCAGCCCTTTCGCTTTCAGGCGGCGGATCATCCCTTCCGGGTCAGGGAAAGTCAGCGGGTCCCACTCAAAATCGCACCACTGGAAGGCTTTCATCCAGAAACAGTCAAAGTGGAAAACATGCAGCGGCAGATTGCGTTCCGCCATACCATCGATAAAGCTGTTTACCGTCGCTTCGTCGTAGTTGGTGGTAAATGAAGTGGTTAGCCACAGGCCGAAGGACCACGCGGGCGGCAGCGCCGGACGACCAGTAAAGCGGGTATAACGATCAAGTACCGCTTTCGGCGTCGGGCCGTCGATAACAAAGTATTCGAGATATTCACTCTCAACGCTGAACTGCACTTTGGAGACTTTCTCCGATCCCACTTCAAAAGAGACACACTGGGATGATTGACCAGTACCCCATAACCACGGTTAGTCATGTAGAACGGGATATTTTTATACGCCTGTTCAGTACTTGTGCCGCCGTCCCGGTTCCAGGTCTCTACCGTCTGGCCATTGCGCACCAGGCAGTAAAGCGCTCTCCCAGACCGTAAACTGTTTCGCCAACGCCAAGATCCAGCCGCTCAAACATATAATTTCGTTGATTATTCGTGTCCTGCACGTAGCCATTATTTTTCACCTGACTACCGGTAATACGTTCGCCGTTGCGCAGAAAATCCAGTGACCAGAACTCACCTTTGCTGACACGCGCGCTTAAGTTGCCACTTTTAAACTCAGCATAACGTTCTGTGTTTTCGATTGTGACCTTCACGTCCTGCAAAATATTGAGCGGATAATGAGGACCGTTATTCAGCGCCCCCTGAAAATGCTCAATCCGCACACCGACAATACCTTCCTGTGGGGAGAAAAAGCGCAGCGTAAATAAAGGCGTATCAAGCTGCCAGGTACGTTCACGCACATCACGGGGGGCAGCATAGACCACCATTTCATTATCCTGCTGTTCAACCTCGAACACCTGAAGCGGGTGAATCAAATTGAGGCCAGGTTGAATCAACCAGTTTCCATCGCTAATTTTCATTGCCGTTCCTTAGTTCTGCACTTCTTGAGAGGTGAATTGTTGCTGGCAACGGCGTTTACCCTGAGCCAGCTGTTCCATAACGGTTTTCAGATTGTGCGTCGTGAGTGAGTAGTAGCGTTTAGCGATAATCGCGCTCAGCAAATAACAGATCGCCGGAACAATCGTGAATAGCGCAATAATGATGCTAATCGTGGCGCTGTTCTGCGCTTTTTCTGCCGCATCATATCCGCCATAAGCCAGCATCCAGCCGATAAGAGCGCCGCCGAAGGCAACCCCAGTTTGAGCACAAACAGCGTGCCAGCAAAACTGATCCCGGTCAGGCGTTTACCATTGCACCACTCGCCGTAGTCGACGGTATCGGACATCATTACCCACTGGATAGGTGTCACCAGTTGATGCAACACACCAATCACGAAGATGAAGACAAACATAGTGATGCTGGCCTGCATGGGAACAAAGAACATCGCGAGGCTAATCACTGCCAGCAGGGCGTTCGTCCACCAGAAGATAGTGACTTTACATTTCCAGTCGGTCAGAGGTTTTGCCAGTGCGGAACCAATCAGGTTACCCACGCAATAAGTGGTGAGAAAAGCGACAAACACTTCCGGCGTGCCCAAAATCCATGTGACGTAATACATCATCGCCCCACCGCGTACGCACACCGCCAGGATATTGAAAATGGTTAGTAAACCGACAATCCGCCACTGGTCGTTTTGCCAGATATCACGTAAATCTTCCCGCATAGACGTTGTTGTAGGTGGTGCTTCAACGCGTTCTTTAGTGGTGAAGAAACAAAATGCCAGCATCATGAATGCCACCACGGAAAGGACCGCGATACCGCCCTGGAAACCGAGTGGTTTATTATCACCGCCAATTAAATTAACCAGTGGCATCATCAGAACAGTAGAAAGCATGCCTCCCGCGGTCGCCAGCACAAAACGCCAGGATTGCAGCGAGATACGCTGAGTCGGGTCATTGGTGATTACACCACCCAATGCGCAGTAAGGGATATTGACGACGGTATAAAGTAAGGTAAGTAGGGTGTAAGTAATTGCTGCATAGATCATTTTGCCGTTCATACTGAGATCTGGCGTGCTATAGGCCAGTACACAGACGATCCCGAATGGCAGTGCGCCAAACAGTACCCACGGACGAAATTTACCCCAGCGAGAGCGCGTTCGATCGGCCAACAACCCCATGCAAGGATCGGAAATCGCATCCAGTGCACGAGCGACCAAAAACATGGTTCCGACAAAACCGGCAGGAATGCCAAAAATATCGGTATAAAAGAACATCATATATAACATTACGTTATCGAAAATAATGTGGCTGGCGGCGTCTCCCATGCCATAACCAATTTTCTCTTTAACGGACAACACTTCACTCTTCATCTGCTTTTCCTTGATGCTATAGGGGTGCTGAGACCGATAACGCATTTTGTAAACCATCCCTGTGAGAGCGAATATTCCGATATCTGGTTATTAATTTATGATTCTTGTTTTATGTGATCGTGGTAGCGTTAATTCCGCTCATATATCATTGTAAAATATGGGTTTTATATGAACTATAATGCTTTCGTGATAATACGCTGCGTGTATTAGGCGGAAAAAACTGATCTGGGGGATGTAGAAACTCAAGGAAGTAGCTATAATGCGCCCCGCCTCCATGTAGCAATCGAGGCGCGGAAGATCGTCGTCTCCGGTGAGGCGGCTGGACTTCAAATCCAGTTGGGGCCGCCAGCGGTCCCGGGCAGGTTCGACTCCTGTGATCTTCCGCCAAAATGCCTCTCCTGACGTTCTCCAACCCCTTGTAATACTGTCAATCCAGATATTTTCTACTGCTCAATATTCAATCGGCTTCAGGAATACCTGGTCTAAGGTTTTGTGATGGACGATGAGCGGCTGAAGAATCCGCCTGTCGGTTCTTCTGTCCTCGAACGCATCCGCGATATTCACGCCAGTATGCGCCGTGTTTATTTGCAGGTGATTTGCCCCCCTGCTGACTCTCAGCCAACTGTATCGCCATTAAGGTGAAGATGTTGTTTTACTCGCCCCAGAACACCCTTTTTTATACGACTATTCTATTTCTTTAACCGCTGGCGAAAAAAACTGACTATAAAACTTCACCAATAATCAGACTGCCATCAAGATTAATTTGTTCATTTAATATATCAAATCAACTTGTTTTATTTTTACTATCAAAAATAGCTACTATTGCCTTACTTATAATTAATATATAAATTCGGTAATTAATTCTTAACATGCTTTTGCTAATAATCTCAATTGCTGGCCCTATAATATTGCGCTAGCATTGCTTTCTGGTTGTATCAGCGATACTCAAAAATTCTTAATACAATACTCATTCGACTGGTACTTATTTGTAACTCAGTTATATTTTTTCGCCCGGTGATTCAGAAGAATGCAAAAAACGGCTACCACTCCATCAAAAATACTTGATCTCACTGCCGCGGCATTTTTACTTGTCGCCTTTCTGACGGGTATTGCGGGCGCTCTTCAGACTCCTACCCTAAGTATATTCCTCGCAGATGAACTGAAAGCCCGTCCTATAATGGTAGGTTTTTTCTTCACCGGTAGCGCTATTATGGGAATTCTGGTCAGTCAATTTCTGGCAAGGCACTCCGATAAACAAGGCGACCGTAAATTACTGATTCTGCTATGTTGCTTATTTGGAGTGCTGGCCTGCACGCTTTTTGCGTGGAATCGCAACTACTTCATTCTCCTCTCAACGGGCGTACTTCTGAGTAGTTTTGCTTCCACCGCAAACCCGCAAATGTTCGCCCTCGCCCGTGAACACGCCGACAGAACAAGCCGTGAGACGGTCATGTTCAGTACATTTTTACGTGCTCAGATCTCGCTTGCCTGGGTTATCGGGCCACCGCTCGCTTATGAACTGGCAATGGAATTTAGTTTTAAAGTGATGTATCTCACCGCTGCCATCGCATTTGTTGTTTGCGGGCTGATAGTCTGGTTGTTTTTGCCATCAATACAAAGAAATATTCCTGTCGTTACCCAACCCGTAGAAATTTTACCCTCCACCCACAGGAAGCGGGATACGCGGCTACTTTTTGTGGTCTGTTCAATGATGTGGGCGGCGAATAATCTCTACATGATAAATATGCCGCTATTTATTATTGATGAACTGCATCTAACCGATAAACTGGCTGGAGAAATGATTGGTATCGCTGCCGGTCTGGAAATTCCGATGATGTTAATCGCAGGCTATTACATGAAACGTATTGGCAAGCGACTATTAATGTTCATTGCTATCGTGAGTGGAATGTGTTTTTACGCCAGCGTACTCATGGCGACGACTCCGGCGGTTGAGCTGGAATTGCAAATTCTTAATGCCATCTTCCTTGGTATTCTCTGTGGTATCGGCATGCTTTATTTTCAGGACCTGATGCCTGAAAAAATAGGCTCTGCGACAACGTTATATGCAAATACTTCACGCGTCGGCTGGATTATCGCCGGCTCTGTTGACGGAATTATGGTTGAAATCTGGAGCTACCATGCGTTGTTCTGGCTGGCGATAGGGATGTTGGGTATTGCGATGATTTGCCTGCTGTTTATTAAAGATATTTAGCTCACCAGTCTGGGCTAAGAAAAATCGGCGTGGCGCAAACAGAGCCATCCTCGCCATTTTTGCTATCATGCCTGCATACATAAACGACAAAACAGTATGCAGAGGGAAAAATGGGTTCCACCAGAAAGGGGATGCTGAACGTTCTGATTGCCGCCGTGTTGTGGGGAAGTTCAGGGGTCTGCGCGCAATACATCATGGAGCAAAGCCAGATGTCGTCGCAGTTTTTGACTATGACGCGTTTGATATTCGCCGGTTTGATTCTACTGACGCTGTCATTTGTTCATGGCGATAAAATCTTTTCTATTATTAACAATCATAAAGATGCCATTAGCCTGCTGATTTTTCCGTGGTTGGCGCGCTAACTGTACAGCTCACTTTTTTGCTAACCATCGAAAAATCGAACGCAGCCACGGCAACGGTGCTGCAATTCCTCTCACCGACGATTATCGTCGCCTGGTTCTCACTGGTGCGTAAATCGCACCCGGGCATTCTGGTTTTCTGCGCTATTTTGACATCGCTGGTCGGGACTTTTTTATTGGTGACACACGGTAATCCGACGTCATTATCGATCTCTCCTGCCGCGTTGTTCTGGGGCATTGCCTCGGCATTTGCTGCTGCATTCTATACCACCTATCCCTCAACGCTAATTGCCCGCTATGGCACGTTGTCTGTCGTCGGCTGGAGTATGCTGATCGGCGGTCTGATTCTGTTGCCTTTTTATGCCAGACAAGGGACAAACTTTGTCGTTAACGGCAGTTTGATTTTGGCGTTTTTTTATTTGATCGTCATTGGTACGTCCCTGACATTTAGTCTGTACCTGAAAGGAGCACAATTAATTGGCGGTCCAAAGCCAGCATTTTGAGCTGTGCAGAACCATTAAGTAGCGCGCTACTCTCTTTGCTGTTGCTGGGGATCACGTTCACATTACCGGACTGGCTGGGAACGCTGCTGATTCTGTCATCGGTAATTTTGATTTCAATGGATTCCCGTCGCCGCGCCAGAAAAATAAATCGTCCGGCGCGGGATGAGTGAGAATTACCAGCCAGGCACCGCGCCACCGTTAAAGATGGTTTCTGCCGCTTTAGCGACTTCGGATGATTGATAAGATTGCAGAAATTCCTTCACGTTTTCTGCATTCTTATTATCTTCCCGTGCCACCAAAATATTCACATACGGCGAATTTTTATCTTCAATAAATACGCTGTCGTGCACCGGAGAAAGCCCGGTCTGCTGAATGTAAGTGGTGCTGATAATCGCCACATCAACTTTGGGATCATCCAGTACGCGCGGGAGCTGCGCCCCCTCGAGTTCCATAATCTGCAAATGACGAGGATTATCGGTTATATCCAGCGCGGTAGGTAATAACCCTTTTCCCTCTTTCAGAGTAATTAGCTTCTCTTTTTGCAACAGTAAAAGTGCGCGACCAAGGTTGGTCGGGTCGTTGGGGATCGCCACTGTCGCGCCTTCTTTTATTTGCGCCACGGTTTTGATTTTTTTGGAATAACCCGCCATAGGGAAGACAAACGTATTTCCCACCGCTACCAGTTTATAACCATGCGCCTGATTATCTTGTTCAAGAAAGGTCGATGCTGGAAGACATTCGCATCAAGTTCGCCATGATTTGTCGCATCGTTCGGTAGCAACGAACCGCTAAATCCTACCAGTTCAACATCGAGGCCATATTTCTCTTTTGCCACCTTTTTAGCGACTTCCGCGACATCTTGTTCTGCGCCATTTATAACGCCAACTTTAATGTGTTTTGCATCGCTGCTACTCTGGTCGCAACCTGCCAGCAGAATTCCGGCCAGCAATAATGCGGCCCCTGTCCGTAGATGATGTGTTGTCAGTTTCATTTTTTATCCTTTTATTAATGATTACCTGACTATAGCGGTAAGGTCGCTGCGGTTTAAAAAACGAAACGCTATCGATAAGAATAAAAAGGAATAAAAGTGGAATATAAAGTCTGGCACGGTGATGCTGCCAACTTACTGATTTAGTGTATGATGGTGTTTTTGAGGTGCTCCAGTGGCTTCTGTTTCTATCAGCTGTCCCTCCTGTTCAGCTACTGACGGGGTGGTGCGTAACGGCAAAAGCAC
>ENA-OQIG01000079-OQIG01000079.1-human-gut-metagenome-genome-assembly--contig:-NODE-79-length-56018-cov-3.344045_pt1 | contig 56018 bp, 52 predicted proteins | sample MGYA00242576_ERZ504741 | MGnify/ENA primary metagenome ERZ504741 (study PRJEB26092, sample SAMD00036436) | human gut metagenome | host: Homo sapiens | study: EMG produced TPA metagenomics assembly of... | reverse complement strand
ATAAAATAAAAAGACTATGAAGAAGTATTTTTTCTTTTGGCAATCATCTTACTTGTATCCGGGCAAGTAATGTGTACCAGTTGCGGCTCTTCCAATGATGAATATGAAAACAAAAATCAGCCGACTCCTCCGGATGATAATGAAGATCCGGAGGATCCAGGTGAAGAACCTGACACTAAAAGTTTAACAACCGACTTAAAGAATCTTTCCAGCAACACAAGTCTGAAAATGTGGACTTGCGCTCATCGTAGCAACACCTATAAGGGAATACGTGACGGAATTCCTGAAAATTCTATTCCCGCTATCCAATATGCAATAGAAGTCGGTGCCGATATGATTGAAATAGACCCTAGAGCAACTTCTGACGGAGTAATCGTAAATATGCACAATACAACCATTAATGCTACAACAAACGGAACTGGTGCTGTAGCCAATATGACTTATCAAACTCTTTATCAATATTTTTTAAAAGGTTCTAAAGGTATCACTGAATACAAAGTGCCTACACTTGAGGAAGTATTGGATGCTGCGAAAGGCAAAATCTATGTTTGTGTCGATGTAAAAGAGAAGGGTCTTTTAGGTAAAATCATTAAAACGGTTGCAGAAAAAGGGATGATCGACCAGGTTTGCTATTATACTGGTTCCAGTACATCATATATTGAAGAAATGAATACTATTAACCTGGAGCCATTCCTTTTCCATGGGTATCCACTGCGGCAGAAGTAAAAGTCCTCGCCAAATATTACAGTAAAGTACAAATGGTACAATTCGGAATAGACAATGCATCTCTCACTGAACTAATGGGAGCTATTAAAGATGCCAAGTTAGTAGGTTATGCCAATCATTTAGATTGGGATAGCGATCTACTGAATAGTAAATATTCGCACTTTCAAACTTTTATAGATAACAAAATAGAAGTTGTGCAAACTGATTACTCTGATCTTGTCAACTCTTATTTAAAAGAAAAAGGATTAAGATAACTTTATAGGATAGTTTTTCATAGGTACCCAATATAGATCAAAACATTTTATTTAAGAAAAGCACGTATGACAAGGAAAATTATATTTCTATTATCAGTTCTTCTGGTTTCATTATCTGCTGAAGCAGAATCCAGAATTGATAAACTATTGAGGAATCTTCACGACAAGAATTCTCAATATGTATTTGTTATAGCTCACCGTGGCGACTGGAGGAATGCTCCGGAGAACTCCATACAATGTATAGAGAATGCCATCGCTATGGGAGCAGACATGGTTGAACTTGACATTCAGCAAACCAAAGACAACAACTTTATTTGTATGCATGACGCAACGCTAGACCGCACTTCAACAGGAAAAGGCGCCATTAAAAACTATACGACAACAGAACTAAAACAATTTGTGCTGAAAAGTGGAAACGGTATAAAGACCCGCCGATCCATACCCACTTTAGAAGAAGCGTTAATGACATGTAAAGATCGTATTCTGGTCAATATAGATAAAGGCGGAACATATATAAAGGAGATTCTTCCCATCATTCGAAAATGTGGAATGGAAAAACAAGTGATTATAAAAGGAAGGTATCCTGTCGAGAAAGTTCAAGAGGAATATGGAACCAATACCAGTATGCTCTATATGCCTATCATTCATTTATGGAAAGAAGAAGATATAAAAGCGACCGAAAGTTTTATTAAAGACTTTACGCCAATAGCCTATGAACTCTGCTTCAAAGACGAACAGACTTCAAATTTAAAGGTTATTGATAAAATTGTACAATCTGGTAGTCGGGTATGGATGAATACTCTATGGGATAGTCTATGCGGTGGACATGATGACGAAAACGCCCTATTAGAAAGTAAAGATAAGCATTGGGGATGGATACTGGAACATAAGGCAACTATGATACAAACTGATCGTCCCCAAGAATTAATCAAATACTTAGAAGATAAAGGTTTAAGGAAACTATAAAATACCAACAGCAACTTAACACATTTGCAAAAGAAAAAGGCCAATTCACCCCCATGAATTGACCTTTATTTTTTTCTATCTGTCTCTGTTATATCTTCATTCCTGTTATTCATGCCTTGAATTTGATCTTCAGAATCTTACTGATAGCCGGTTTATATTTCTTCAACATTCGGTCGAATCCCAAGTCATTCGGATGGGTCCCATCTACAGTCCCCTCATGGTCTGTTCCCAAGAATTGATCTTCTTTTATGAAATACAGGTTCTTGACATTCTTCTTTCGCAATACTTCTACCTGTTCAGCGATGGCCTCGTTCTGTCGTTTTACATTCTCACGAGCTTTCTGGTTGAAATTACCTGTTTCACGTATCAATGTCTGTATCACAATAATAGGCGTATCCGGATGCTTCTGGCGCAACGTCATTACAAAATCAACAGTCCGGTCGGTTATCTCTTTGGGAGAAGGATTAGGAATACAATCGAGAATGAAAGCATCCGCATCAATATCCGCCAACATCTCGGCAACTTCTTTCTCCATCTTGCCGTTTCCGCTCAATCCTAAATTGATAAAATTATATCCGCTGCTACGGGACAAACGAGCCGGATAAGCCATCCCGGGACGACTGGCAGATGCTCCCTGCAAAATACTGGACCCGTATACCACTATCTTTTCTTTGAACGGATTTTCTCCTTTACGTATGTGTGCATCAGAAGAAACACCTATTTCCAGACTTTTCAGTTCATCATATAAAGGTAGATATAACAAACATTCTTTCTCTTCCGTACCCATATTATCAACAAGCACTTTTTCCGTAGTCACACCACCCGGTATCCCTACTCCGGCAAATTGCCATTTTCCATCCCGTTTGATATACAAATCCAGACCTTTCTGAGCAACTCTCGTCAGATTGGGTAACTGGTAATTATCAGGAACCATCCATTTGGCTTTTATAACGGGGCTATTCGTTGTAAAAGAGATAGCCAGACCGGCAGAGTTTGTGAATAGTTTCTTCACTGTGGGAGGCATTGTACGATACTTGGCTGTATCTACCGATGGAAGTATTCGCCTTCGGTAGTTGCTTTGCCTACCAATAAAAGCTCTTGAGCCGGCACATAGGTAATGTTATCCTTTTGTTGTCCGGAGGCTGTGAAGGGAAGCACCATCAGCCCCAAGCAAACCCAGACATTTCGTATTAAGTTTTTCATAATCAATTTTATATTAAATTTCTTTCGCTACCATCCAGCGCTCTACATTTCGTTTCTCTGCGCTAAACTCTACACCAACTTTTATCACTTGTTGATCCTCTGCCATATAAGGAAAAGCATAACCTTTTTCTTCAATCTGCTCCATGGCCTGCTCAACAGTCCCATTCAGCTTGAATTCGAAAATATAGATGAACTTCGGGGTTCGTACAACCGCATCTGCACGTCCCCGTGAGCTATGTACTTCTGCCTGCGTGAATTGTCCCATCAGTTGAATATTAAATATATGATGACTTGATAATGACGTTCAGTCTGGTCATTCAACTCGTAAGGAAAATCTGCAAAGAAAGCTTCAAAGCGGTGCATGAAAGCGTCAACATTGCCTGTACGTAGTTCTTGAACAAACTTACCTATATAAAAGCTTCGTTCTTCATCCGTGACTGCCGTATAAAATGGGAGTAAAAAGTTAAGAAAGCCATAACGTACTTCGTCGTTAGGGAAGCCTAAACGATAAAGTCTAAACTCTCTGTCATAATCTTTAATAGTCAGATAACCACTCTGATAAATCAATGGAATAGGATTTTTCCTATCAGCACGATATTCAGTGAAAGCGGAAGCAGCTGTCTCTATACCATCCATCAGCAAGCGAAGATCATAATCGCTCTCTTTCAATAACTCCACAAGGAAAGTAGGAGTTCCGGTCTGAAACCAGTAATTACCGAACTCTTTACTGAAAAATGCATTCAGAACACTGAATGGATTGAACACTCCTTCTCCATTAGGATGAAAATGATAACCGTCATACTGCCGGGTCATTGTTTCCACAACTTCTTTCGTATTGATGTCATTTGCTTGCGATAAAGCTGCAATCTCCGGTTCAAAATTAGCAAGAAGTTCTTCGCGGGTGATTCCACAAAGAGTAGAGAAGTCATAATTCAGACTGATGTCATTCAATTGGTTCAGATCACTAAACACACTTACTTGCGAGAATTTGGTGACACCTGTCAGAAAAGCAAAACGAAGATAGCGGTCTGCACTCTTCAACACACCGTAGAAAGCTTTCAAAGTAGAACGGTAAGAATTGAGAAGCGGTTCATTCTGAATAGCCTGTAGTAAGGGCTTATCATACTCATCCACCAGGACTACAACACCCCTGCCTGCTTGTTCGGAGGCACGACGAATGACACCCAAGAAGCGGGAAGACAAAGTGGTTTCATCTTCTCCCCTGCCATATATAGCTTCCCATTGAGTTAACTGGTTACTTAAAATAGCATCCAATCTGTCCGGTGAATCATATTTCTCGGCATTCAAATCCAGATGCAGTACGGGATATTCTTCCCACTTCTTTTCTAATTGTTCCACGGCAAGTCCCGTGAAAAGGTCACGCCGTCCCTTGAAATAGGCTTCAAACGTAGAAATTAACAAACTCTTTCCGAATCGGCGCGGACGGCTTAAAAAAAAAGGTTTACCGATGTTTGCCATAGTCCACATCAATGCGGTCTTATCTACATACAAGTATCCGTCATTGCGGATATCTTCGAAAGTCTGAATCCCGATAGGAGTTTTCTGCCCGTCACCAACATACAATTTCTACTATTAGATTGTTATCACATACGTATCTGCTACAAAAATACGAATTCTGGCAATGAAAGCAAATCTGTCAATCAATTATTTGTAAATCAACGTAGATAAGTATTCCTCTGCAAACATCTCATTGGCAACTTCCAACAACATCTCTGCTGTTAGCTCTTCTATACGCTTAAAAACAAGCTCGGATGATTCATACTTATGATAATGAAGGAATGTTTTCGCCATCCCTAACGCATTATTCTCAAAGTTATCGGACGCTACTCCGATTTGCCCGATCAACTGCTTTTTCGCTGCCGCCAACTGGAAGAAGTCATCTTTGTATCGCGCATCCGCTTCAATTCCTTATAGGTCAATTTCAGGCAAGTATCCATGTCATCCACATCCGTCCCGAAATAAATACAGAAAGCTCCCGTATCCGTATAGGAAGTCAGATTGGATTCGACATTATAGACCAGTCCTCTGCGTTCGCGAAGGGACACATTCAGTTTACTATTCATTCCGGGACCTCCAAGGACATTATTCAGCAGATAGAGTGCAGTACGCTTGTCATCATACGCATTATAGCCACGGCTACCGATCATAACATGTGCCTGGTGCGTATCTCTAGCCACCGTCAAATGTTCCGGCACATACAGAGGCGGAGGTGTACGCCGATTCTCTACCTTCACATCAGGAATATCCAACAGGTATTTTTCTACCAGGCGGATGATTCTCTTGAACTCGTACTGCCCCTGAACAAAAAACACCATATTTCCCGGTTGGTAAAAACGGCGGGTAAACGATAGAACATCTTCCGTGCGAAAACTTCGCAGAAGTTCCGGCTTACCAAGAATGTTTCTTCCCAATGGATGATTGCGGAAGATCATGTCTTCAAAATCGTCAAATATCAGTTCCGACGGAGTATCTTCATACGACTGGATTTCATCGATAATGACCTCTGTTTCTTTTTCTATCTCATGCTGCGGAAAGGTTGAATGAAATACAATATCCCCCAACAACTCAAGCGCACGTTCCAGATGTTCTTTCAGGAAAGCGGCATAGACGACAGTTTCTTCCTTATTTGTGTAGGCATTCAGGTCACCACCTACATTCTCCATCCGGTTGAGGATATGCCAGGCTTTCCGCTTCTCCGTTCCCTTAAAAATCAGATGTTCTACAAAATGGGCCATTCCCTGCTCATTCTCCGCTTCATCACGAGTTCCGGCATCAATCGCAAAACCACAATAAGCTACTTTTGAGAGGGTTGGTTCATGGATAATACGCAGGCCATTTGGCAATGTATATTCGTTACCTTGCATCGTTTTATACTTCCTTATTGAATTAATGCCACAAAAATACAATAAAACTTATTGCTGTTTATAGAAAATTGCAGATATTTGTGGACTATAACAGCAACAACGTATATGGAAAAGATAGGAATATTCTGTTCCGCCTCCGATAACATTGACAAAATGTACTTCGAAAGCGCCAGCCAAATAGGCAAATGGATGGGGCAGACAGGCAAAACCTTGATATATGGAGGAGCCAGCCTCGGATTAATGGAATGCATAGCTCGTGCCGTGAAAGAAAATGGTGGTAAGGTTATTGGAGTAGTTCCTGCCAAACTGGAAGAGAATGGCAAGGTAAGCACTCTGTTAGATGAAGAAATTCATACCCGTAACTTGAGTGACCGCAAAGATATCATAACGGAGAAGTCGGAGGTATTGGTTGCACTCCCCGGAGCGTCGGTACTCTTGATGAGATTTTCCACGTAATAGCCGCTGCCTCTATCGGATATCATCGGAAGAAGGTCATTTTCTACAATGAATATGGTTTTTACGATGAGCTATTAAAAGCACTCCACACCCTGGAGGACAAAGGTTTTGCACGACAGCCTTTCTCAACCTATTACGAAGTAGCAAACACATTAAATGAATTAAAAGAAAAAATAAACTAATCCTATATGATAGACTCCATCAAACAACTTTTGCAACAGGAAGCACAAGCTGTGCTCAACATCCCCGTAACAGACGCTTATGAAAAAGCGGTGAAACTGATTGTAGAACAAATACACCAGAAAAAGGGAAAACTGGTAACTTCCGGTATGGGAAAAGCCGGGCAGATTGCTATGAACATTGCTACGACTTTCTGTTCCACCGGTATTCCATCCGTCTTTCTGCATCCTAGCGAGGCGCAACACGGGATTTGGGTATCTTACAAAAAAACGATCTACTCCTGCTGATCTCTAACTCTGGCAAGACACGTGAGATTGTGGAATTAACCCGCCTGGCCCATAATCTGGACCCGGATCTGAAGTTTATCGTTATCACCGGAAATCCGGATAGTCCGCTGGCAAAAGAATCGGATGTCTGTCTAAGTACCGGCAAGCCTGCAGAAGTCTGTGTGTTAGGGATGACTCCTACTACATCCACTACTGCCATGACAGTGATCGGAGATATATTGGTAGTACAAACCATGAAGGAAACAGGATTTACTATCGCTGAATATTCAAAACGTCACCACGGCGGTTATCTGGGAGAAAAATCAAGATCACTATGCGAAAAGTAATCGGTATCGGAGAGACCATCCTCGATATCATCTTTCGAGGTGACCAGCCTTCTGCCGCCGTACCGGGAGGTTCTGTATTCAACGGTATTGTCTCATTGGGACGAATGGGAATAAACGTCGGCTTCATCAGTGAAACCGGGAATGACCGTGTAGGCAATATTATCCTGCAGTTTATGCGTGAGAATCATATCCCAACCGATCATGTAAATGTATTCCCGGATGGAAAATCGCCCGTATCCTTAGCTTTCCTGAACGAGCAGAGTGATGCTGAATATATCTTCTACAAAGACTACCCGAAGCAACGTCTGGATGTTCTGTTTCCGAAACTAGAGGAAGACGACATTGTCATGGTGGGTTCTTATTACGCACTGAATCCGGTTCTGAGGGAGAAGATTCTCGAATTACTAGATCAGGCACGTGAAAAGAAAGCCATCATCTATTATGACCCGAATTTCCGTTCTTCACACAAGAATGAAGCCATGAAACTGGCTCCGACCATTATTGAAAATCTGGAATATGCGGATATTGTACGCGGTTCTTTAGAGGATTTTCTATATATGTATAACATGCAGGATATAGACAAGATTTACAAGGATAAAATCAAATTCTACTGTCCCCGGTTCATCTGTACTGCAGGTGCGGAAAAGGTAGCGTTACGCACTAATCTGGTCAATAAAGATTATCCGATAGAACCATTACAAGCAGTCAGTACTATTGGAGCTGGTGATAACTTCAATGCAGGGCTGATCTACGGATTACTCAAATACGATGTCCGATACCGCGATCTAAATAACTTGAATGAAGAGATCTGGGATAAAATAATCCAATGCGGGAAAGACTTCGCAGCTGAAGTTTGCCGAAGTTTCAGCAATTCGGTTTCGGTGGAGTTTGCACAAAAATACAAGTGATATTACAAATAAGGATTTGGATATAAGTAATTCATCCAGCGAAATCCCTATTTTCATAAAATCCATATTAAGTTAATCTGTCAACCTTAACTTAATATGGATTTCCTTATCTTTGCAAACAACCATATTCAATAAGCAATCTTACTTAATATATGAAAAGATTTATTTTACCTCTATTGATAATCTTTATCTTCATCAGTTTACCAGCAAAAGCAAACGATGAAGTAAAAACATTGTTAAAAGTATTAGATAAATCTCTACAAAACAAAGCTAGTTATACCCAACAAAAGCAAAGACAGATAGACAGCCTGAAAATAATATTAAGACAATCCAGGGATATTCGAAAGAAAGTTGGGACAGCACAGTCTCTTTGTTTTGAGTATTCATCTTTCCAAAAAGATTCCGCTTTAGCCTATGCCATCCACATGAACAGGTTCGCTCAAGAAAGTAATGACAAAGAACTTTTAATTGAAGCTAAACTGGATTATTCAAGAATATTATCTTCGATGGGCTTTTTCAAAGAAGCTTTGGCAATTACCAATTCGATGCAACAAAAGCAACTATCTCCTAAACTCAAAGCTGAATATTTTCTCGGACAAGTCACGATCTATAATCACCAGAAAGCTTTTGCTTCCAACGAGGACGATTCACAAGAAAATGATCTGATAGCACAAATATATCGCGATTCGCTGCTCCAATGCAAAGAAGTCCCATCAAACGTACGAGCTTTTATAACTGCACCGACTCTTCTTTTCCATAAAAAGTATGATGATGCTATTCATATACTGGACAGCACTTATCAAAGTTATACACCCTATTCAAGAAATGCCGGAATCATAGCATATTCTCTGGCATCTGCCTATCAAGGTAAAAATGACCGTGAAAATACGATTAAATATTTCGCAATATCCGCCATTTCTGATGTATTAAATGGAGCTAGAGAAAATCTCTCTTTAAAAATATTAGCCAAGCTGATCTTTGAGAGTGGGGATATAGACCGGGCATCTAAATATATGAAAAATGCAATGGAGGACGCTATCCTATGCAATGCGAGAATTAACACCATCGAAGCCTCAGATATGTATCTTTTCATAGATAAGGCATTTCAAGAAAAGGAGAAACATAAATTTATCATCATAACGGCATTGCTCATTGCATTATGCATTGTCTGCATTCTGCTATTCATCCTGTCCGTACAACTGAAAAAACAAAAAGGTAAAGTGGAACAAGCTAATGAGAGTTTGTCTTATCATCTTTACGAAATACAACAAATGAACTCAATATTGGCAGATAACAATAAAATCAAAGAAGAATATGTAGGGCTGTATATGGAACAATATACCAGTTATATCAGTAAAATTGCCAATTTTAAGAAAAGAGCACTCAAAATAGCCAAAAGTGAAGATATAAAGAAAGTAACCTCTTTCCTCCACTCCTCTCTCAATACAGAAGAAGATCTGGCTGAATTTTATAATAACTTCGACAAAGCAATCCTGAATCTCTTTCCGAATTTCGTCGAAGATTTTAACGCATTGCTTTTACCGGAAAATGCAATCATTCCAGGACCCGGCAAACTCTTAACACCCGAGTTACGGATCTTCGCACTTATCCGACTTGGAATTACAGACAGTGTGAAAATAGCTCATTTCTTACAGTATTCATTATCGACCATCTATAATTACCGCTCAAAAATGCGGATCAAAGCAAATGGAGACCGGAATGAATTTGAAGAAAAAGTAGCTCGAATCGGACAACAAATCCGGGAATAACAGTGTATTAATCATACAGCATCATTTACATTTATCAGAGACTCTCCGATCAAAGACTCTCTGATTATCAACAACATACCCCAAACAATCATTTACAATCTGCTCACTCCCCATTTAAAAAGTAACCGAAATAAGGTATTTTTGTAGAGTCACAATAAAACCTGCGAACTCATTCAAATTACTATTTATATAAACACCACTTAAATAAAAAATTATGAACGGCCTATTACTTAATGTTATTTGTGCTTTCACCATTGCAAACGCAAATCCTAACATAGAAAAAGCACAGCAAACTTTGGATGCTCTTTACCAAAACTATGCAGCAACCAACACTTGTCTGTTACGTGAGAATTATCCTTTTGACCAGGACAATAAGGCAACTTATCTGGCATCAGAAGAACAAGCAAAAAGACGCAATGAATATTCCTACCTTTGGCCGTATTCGGGTACATTCTCTGCAGTAAATGCACTACTGGAGAGCACTGAAAATAAAAAGTATAAAAAACTTTTGGAAAATAAAGTACTACCCGGATTAGAAGAGTATTTCGACACACGAAGGAAACCATTCGCTTACTCATCTTATATCAGCAGTCAACCTCTCTCCGATCGTTTTTATGATGACAACGTCTGGTTAGGTATCGATTTTACCGATTCTTATCGTATGACAGGAAAACAAGCTTATCTGGAGAAAGCTAAACTAATATGGAAGTTTATCCTTAGTGGTAAAGATGACGTACTCGGCGGAGGAATCTACTGGTGCGAACAAAAGAAGGAATCTAAAAATACTTGTTCTAATGCACCGGGAGCCGTATTCGCTCTCAAACTATTTCAAGCTACTCAAGATGATGCCTATTTAAAAGAAGGAAAAGAGTTATACGAATGGACTAAAAAGAACCTGGAAGACTCAAAAGATCATCTATACTTTGACAACATCTCACTCAACAAGAAAATCGGTCGTGCCAAATTTGCCTATAACAGTGGACAAATGATGCAGGCAGCTGCCCTACTCTATCAAATTACCAAACAGAAAAGTTATCTGGAAGATGCACAAAATATAGCAGAAGCGTGTCACAAGCACTTCTTCACTCAGTTCACCTCTCCAGACGGACAAACATTCCAATTACTGAAAAAAGGAAATATTTGGTTCACAGCCGTTATGCTTAGAGGCTTTATTGAACTTTATCAGATAGACCATAACAAGACTTATCTAACCGATTTCCAGAAAAGTCTTGATTACGCATGCATCATGCCAGAGATGAACGGGGCTTGTTCCAGACAGATTGGAGCGGCACAGATAAAAACGAGAAAAAATGGCTCTTGACACAAGCTGCTTTCATAGAAATGTATGGAAGACTAGGCGGAATCGATTTGCAATAATCACTTTTAATAACCCTCTTAAAAACAATAGAGATATGAAGAAAAGAAATATCGGAATATGTATCATCACGACCACCCTATTAATGGGAGGTCCTGCCAAAGCTACAGAACTTATCCTGGCTAAGGATCATACCAATGTGGTCAATCAAGCAGCTGAAATTGCCGCTTATAAAAGTAATCGTCCACCCGTAAACAAGCGGCTTTTTAAATCAAAAGCCGTGGAAGCAGAAATCATCAGGGTGAAAAAGCTACTTACTAATCAAAAATTGGCATGGATGTTCGAGAATTGTTTTCCAAATACCCTTGAGACAACAGTTCATTACCGTACAACAGACGGTAAGCCTGATACTTTCGTCTACACAGGAGATATCCATGCCATGTGGTTACGTGACTCAGGAGCACAGGTTTGGCCTTATATACAATTAGCGAATAAAGACCCGGAATTGAAGAAAATGCTCGAAGGAGTGATACGCAGACAATTTAAATGTATAAATATCGATCCATACGCCAATGCTTTCAATGATGGGGCTGTGGGAGGAGATTGGATGTCCGACCTGACCGATATGAAACCGGAACTGCACGAACGTAAATGGGAAATAGATTCTTTATGTTATCCATTACGTCTGGCCTATCAATATTGGAAAGAAACCGGTGATGCAAGCATCTTTGATAATGAATGGATACAGGCTATCGCCAACATACTGACAACTTTCAAGGAACAACAGCGCAAAGAGGGAGTGGGTCCCTATAAATTCCAGCGTAAGACAGAACGCGCACTCGACACATTAAACAATAACGGTCTAGGTGCTCCTGTAAATCCTGTCGGACTCATTGTTTCAGCTTTCCGTCCGTCTGACGATGCAACCACTTTACAGTTCCTCGTACCGTCTAATTTCTTCGCTGTTTCTTCTCTAAAGAAAGCTGCGGAAATTCTGAATGTTGTAAACAAAAACACCAGTCTGGCGAAACAATGCACAGATTTGGCACAAGAAGTAGAAACCGCATTAAAAGAATATGCAACTTACAATCATCCTAAATATGGTACAATCTATGCTTTTGAAGTAGACGGATTCGGAAATCATCTCTTAATGGACGACGCAACGTACCAAGCCTGCTGGCAATGCCTTATCTGGGAGATGTAGACATCAACGATCCTATTTATCAAAACACACGTCGTTTTGTATGGAGCAAAGACAACCCCTACTTCTTCAAAGGAAAGGCAGGAGAAGGTATTGGAGGACCTCACATCGGTTATGATATGATATGGCCTATGAGTATCATGATGAAGGCATTCACCAGTCAGGACGACCAGGAAATTAAGTCTTGCATAAAAATGCTGATGGATACAGATGCAGGAACAGGATTCATGCACGAATCTTTCCATAAGGATGACCCTAAAAACTTCACACGCGCCTGGTTTGCATGGCAAAACACCTTATTTGGTGAGCTCATTTTAAAGTTGGTCAACGAAGGAAAAATAGATCTATTGAACAATATTCAATAAAGCAAACTTAGGTTACTTCTCATTCAGGGCGCTCTTCTATAACGAAGAAGCGCCCTTTTTTAACACGTAAATTACTATTAACTTTGGCTAATTATAGCAAAGGAATTACCACATCTTCGGGTAATTCTTATCTTTGCAGTATACGATTCAAGACAAAGAAACTATGTATAGAAACCTGTTAAGCTGGCTTACTGTTTTATTAGTGCTCCCATCATGTTCTGGCACATCACCTGCTATATCTGTGGTATGTGAAGAAAATAACGTAGGAAACTGTATTATCAAATGGGAAACAGCACCGGTATTAAAAGGACAGGTAAAAGTATACACCTCTACTTCTCCTGAAGCTATTCCGGAAGATTCTCCCATTGCAATGGCAAACATTTCCAGTGGTAAAATGACAATCGTAACCAACGATCCGTCTCAACGTTATTACTACTTGATGGTATTTAATAACAAATACCGGGTTAAAGTGGCCACCCGCAACATTAACATCCCCGGCATACAGAATTTCCGCGATTTAGGAGGATACGAATCTGCTGGTACCGGAAAATCTCTTCGCTGGGGAATGATATACCGTTCCGCACAAATAGACAGTATTCCTCTGCTCACGCCGGGAACTCAAGAATATGGCGTACGGACGATTATAGACTTACGTTCTGAAAATGAACGCCACAACTACCCGCAATTGCATGATGATGAATTTAATATCATACATATCCCTATTCTCACAGGGAACATGGAAGAAATTCTGCAAGGAATTCAGGAAGAGAAGATAAAAAGTGACACTATTTATCGTTTGGTAGAACAAATGAATCGGGAATTAGTTATAAACTACCAAAAGGAATTCAAAAAGCTGTTCACCGTCCTTCTCGACCGTACTCATTATCCGGTTGTGATTCATTGTACATCCGGGAAAGGGCGTACAGGGGTCGTTTCCGCCTTATTGCTTGCCGCTCTTGGAGTCAACGAAGACGTCATTATGGAAGACTATCGTTTGAGTAATGACTATTTTAATATTCCCAAAGCTTCTCAATATGCATATAAGTTATCGGTCAATTCGCAAGAAGCCATTACAACCATCTACTCTGCAAAAGAAGATTTCCTGAACGCTGCCAAAGAACAGATTGAGGCTGAATACGGGAGCGTACAGACCTATCTGAAAAAGGGAATCGGACTTTCTGCAGAAGAAATTGAACAGTTACGCAGCATCTTACTAACTGATAATTAATAGTTGATAAGTGATAAAATAGGGTGGCGTCTATAATAATTATCTACTATCAATCATTCATTATCAACTAAATTAACTATCTTTGCAGCCGAAATAAAAGATATACAGAGATTTAATGAAGACATTTGAAGAGCTTGGCGTTTCTCCGGAGATACGTAGAGCAATTGAAGAAATGGGATACGAGAATCCCATGCCGGTACAAGAAGAAGTGATTCCGTACCTTTTAGGAGAAAATAATGATGTAGTAGCTCTTGCACAGACAGGAACAGGTAAAACAGCCGCATTCGGTTTGCCCTTGCTCCAACAAGTTGACGTAAAAAACAGAATTCCACAATCGCTTATCCTCTGCCCTACCCGCGAGCTCTGTCTCCAGATAGCAGGAGATTTGAACGACTATTCCAAATACATTGATGGACTAAAAGTATTACCTGTATATGGTGGTTCTTCTATTGACAGCCAGATACGCAGCCTCAAACGAGGAGTACACATCATTGTAGCTACACCCGGACGCCTGTTGGACCTGATGGAACGCAAAACCGTTTCCTTGTCTACCATCCACAATGTAGTAATGGATGAAGCGGACGAAATGCTTAATATGGGGTTCACAGAAAGCATCAACGCCATTCTGGCTGATGTACCGCAGGAACGCAACACTCTATTGTTTTCCGCAACAATGAGTCCGGAAATCGCACGCATTTCCAAAAATTACCTGCGCAATGCGAAAGAAATCACTATTGGCCGTAAGAATGAAAGTACCAACAACGTTAAACACGTTGTTTATACCGTACAGGCTAAAGACAAATACGAAGCTTTAAAGCGTATCGTCGATTACTACCCACAAATATACGGTATCATTTTCTGCCGTACCCGTAAAGAGACTCAGGAAATTGCAGACAAATTAATGCAAGAAGGCTACAATGCCGATTCTTTGCATGGTGAGCTTTCTCAAGCACAACGGGATGCTGTTATGCAGAAATTCCGCATCCGCAACTTGCAACTGCTCGTGGCAACTGACGTGGCTGCCCGCGGACTTGATGTAGACGATCTGACGCATGTTATCAATTACGGATTACCAGACGATACAGAGAGTTATACACATCGCAGCGGACGTACAGGACGTGCCGGAAAAACAGGAACTTCCATTGCCATCATCAACCTCCGTGAAAAAGGAAAGATGAGAGAAATTGAACGGATTATCAGCAAAAAATTCATTGTCGGAAAAATGCCAACAGCAGCAGGAATCTGTCAGAAGCAGCTGATTAAGGTTATTGATGATCTCGAAAAAGTAAAAGTAAACGAGGAAGAGATTGCTGACTTTATGCCGGAAATCTATCGTAAACTGGAATGGTTGAGCAAAGAGGACCTGATTAAACGAATGGTTTCTCACGAATTCAACCGTTTCGCCGAGTATTATCGCAACCGTGCAGAAATAGAAGTACCGACTGACATCAGAGGAGAACGTACCGGACGGGGTGACCGCAAAGAAGGTGGTTTCGAAAAAAGAAGCCGCCAAGCTGCACCGGGCTTTAACCGCCTGTTTATCAATTTGGGTAAAACAGACAGTTTCTTCCCTAGCGATCTTATCGGACTACTAAATAGTAACACAAGAGGACGTATCGAGTTGGGACGTATTGACCTAATGCAGAACTATTCTTTCTTTGAAGTGCCGGAAAAGGAAGCGACAAATGTAATCAAGGCGCTGAATAGGGCTAAATGGAACGGACGCAAGGTAGTTGTTGAGATTGCCGGTGCCGGTGAAGAAAACGGAAAAGGACGTGAAAACGGTTCAAATGAGCGCAAGGGAGGTAAACGATTCGGCGGCAAAAGCGACGAACGTGCACCGCGCTATGAAAATAAGGATAGAAAACCGAAAGATGCTTCTGCAAAAGACTCAAAGTCAACAAAAAAAGATAAGCCTAGTCGTGCTGAGCGAGGATACTCTGATGCTCGCGGTCCGAAAAAGAAAGATGACTGGCAAGAGTTTTTTAAAGATAAAGAACCTGACTTCAGCGAAGAAGGATGGGCACGTAGAAAACCTAAGAAGAAATAAATATGAAGCAAGCATAATCCGTAGATTTGTACATTATTAGTCAGAGGTCTTTATGTTACAACTAATTACCATCTTGACATTCTAATGAGAAGGAACAACATTATCCCTATTCTATCTTATTGAAAAAAGACAACTGTTCATACAGAATCTACTTTTGTGTTTCTAATAAACTTTCTTTATCTTAATAAACGGTAAGTTCTTCATTTATTAAAAACGATAAGAAGTATATCTACTGCAAACAATTCAATTTTATACAACAAAAAAGGTTGCAAACTCATCAAAAGTCTGCAACCTTTAGTATATAATAAATTTCCTCTTCTTCTAAAGAGAGGTAAATCGTCGGCAACTCTGTTCTAATATTATACTATTCATACACATAATTTCCAATCAATAAGTTTCTTTTCTGATCACAAAGATACAAAATAAAAAGTCGTTTGTCAAGTTCTTATTTCAAAACACTCCATCTATTAGTTATAAAGCAGCTATACAAAAGCACGAAATTGGGACAAACCTCTCTATTGTAACGTGATCTATCCATTCTGCGATTATAGCAAAGGAGTGCAGTGCCCAATGTCATCCAGCCTCGTCCGGCAGATTATACTTTCGCTTCCATGCCCAATCCGGTAGGTAGCTATCGGAAGGATTTCACTCTGCCCGATTCATGGAAGGGGAGAGATATATTCATCCGTTTCAATGGTGTAGAAGCAGTTTTTTACATCTGGGTAAACAGCAACCAGGATTACCAATCGAAAGACATTCAATAAACAGCTCTCTTTATAGGTAATTCCAAGATATGTTTTCCTGCTTCCAAATTTACTGCACGCTCTCCTTTCACATTGTCGGGTGCATAAAAGGTAGCAGTGCTATTTGCCGGAACAGTTACATGATAGACAATACGGTTCTTTTTACGTTCCCATTTAGAGCAGATTTCCCCATAAGGTGATTGATATCTGGCTTCGAACTCATTTAATCCACTGGGGAAATTAGGCCGAAGAAGAATATGTTTGAATCCGGGATTTTCGGGGTCAGGGAAGATCCCACCTAATCCTTTATAGAACCATCCGCCAATTTCACCGAACATCATGTGATTGTCCGATATGTCACGTGTGGCATTCAAATCCCAGTTCTCCAGTAATGTGGTAGCACCATTGGCAATCCAGCAGCCCCATGATGGATAAGTGTCTTGTGCAGCTAATTTATAAGCCGTTTCAGCTTCACCGTTCTCACTTAACGCATTCAATATAGCTTTTGCCCCCAACACACCTACATCCAAATGAAAGCCGGCTGCTTCCACCTGTTTTGCCAGATTCCGGGCTACTTTTCTCTTCAACTCTTCGGGAACAATGCCCCATTGCAAAGGAACGCTTTGTTCCGTCTGAACGCCGCTACCATAAATGCCCGTTTCTCTATTCAGAAACTTGTCATTAATCGCGTTCTTTATCTTATTGGCAAGAGCAGAATAATATTTATAGTCTTCCGTTTTATTAAACATCTTTGCGGCATTGGCAAGTATTTTGGTGTCCACATAGAAATAGACAGAAGAGGTCAGTTCCTTGGAAGAATGTGATTTAACAGGCACCCAGTCTCCTCTTCCCCATGAGGTCAATCCGGTCGGACTGGTGCGATCCACATAGTCTACATACCGCCTTATATTTTCATAACAGTCTGCCAACAGTTTATGATCGCCATAAAACATATAAATGTTCCATGGAATAATAGCGATAGTGCTTGTCCAATCCAGTCCATTATCCGTGCCATATCCCCAGCCTCCTGTAGGAATTATATCGGGAAGTACACCATTGGGCTGTTGCTCGTCTCTATGGTCGGCAAGCCATTTCTCATAAACAGTGATACCGTCATAATTGTATAATGCCGTTTCAATAGCAAAATGACCGTCGCCTGTCCATCCGTTCTTTTCACGCTGGGGGCAGTCGGTAGGATACCCCATCAAGTTGGACAAATAGGCATTATTTGTTGCCCACCAAAGACGGTTGATAAGTGCGTTCGAAGTATGAATCGTCCCTTTCTGCGGAACATCACTATGCACAAAGTAGGCAGTCAGACTATTCTCATTCAATACAAGGGGGTTAGTGCTTGTTACTTCCACGTATCTGAAACCTTTATAATTGAATCGTGCCATAAATTCATCCTCTCCCTTTCCACTCAAAACGAGGATGTCCGTTTGAAAAGGATCGGAGTTGTCTACCGGGCGGTGATACACATCAATATTTGACGTATTCACTCGTCCGTTGTCATACAACCGCTCACCATGTTTCAGTCTCACTACAGTTCCCTCTTCCCCGGACACTTTAATGCGGGTGACTCCTGCCATATTGCGGGCAAAATCGAATACATACGTTGTGTCATTAAGTTTCTTCCAGGTTTTTACGGGGATCGTTTCTACTGCACGAATCGGCTGCACTTGTTGTGACACCACATTCTGTGAAGGAACAGCCCTATATCCTACTCCATTCCATTTAGAATCGTCAAAGTTCACGGTATTCCAGCCTTTCTGTTCCAAACGGGCGTCGTAATGCTCGGCTGTATAAATGCTATTAAAGATCAATGCGCCGGATGAAGTTTTCCAGTCCCGCTCCGTAGAAACGACTTCAACAGAACCATCCTCATAAGTAATCCGCACATCCATACAGAAAGCAGGACGGTTACGCCAAGGTGCACGATGAAAGTCCCACACGGCCATTGACTGATGATTATACCATCCATTGCCCAGCAACACACCAATCGCATTTTTCCCTTTCTGTATTTGGGAAGTAATATCATAAGTAACGTAGAAATTACGCCTGTCAAACCGGGTATATAACGGGTCCAGCCGGTGGTTTCCAATCTTCTCACCATTGATATACAGTTCATACAAACCTGCTACGGCAATATATGCCCTTGCCGACCATATCTTCTTTCGTGCATCAAACACTTTCCGGAAATAGGGAGCAGGACGGTAATTAATATCTTTGTTATCGCTAATCCAAGCCCCTTGCCAGTATTCCATCCTTATCCCATACATTCACTCTCCAATAATACTTGGTAAAAGGACGAAGTTCCTGTCCGGAATAGGTAATCAGAATCTGTTCGGAGTCCTTTTTGCCCGAATCCCAGATAGTTCCCTTCCCTGCAATCAATTCAAGAGAGTCTTTGTCTACGATGACTTGACAGGCTGTTTGCCGTGCTCCTTTTCGAGCATCATTCAGCATCCATGATAACCGGGGAGCAGGATTATCTATTCCCAAGGGATTCACCAAATAATCACAAACCAGATTCACTGGTTTACAGCTGCCTGACTCTTGTGAAAATGCTGCTTGCAGCATTAAAAATAGTAATCCCGGTAATAGTGTCAATCGTTTCATTTTATCCAAAAATTAGTTTGTATTTTCTTTCAATCGGATGCCATATTTACATCGCGTGCTAATTTACGAAAAATATTGTATGGACGCTTTATCTACTTGCCTCAAAAAAGCTATATCTTTGCGGCCCGAATATATACTTGACTATGAATAAAGTTAATGGTTTACTATATGGGCTGCTTTCATCGGCTTCTTTTGGACTTATCCCTCTATTTACCATTCCTGCCATGCAAGCAGGGATGCAATTTGAATCGATACTTTTCTATCGTTTCCTGTTTGCCTGTCTGGCGTTAGGCGGAATCTTATTGGTGAATGGTCAATCATTTCGCATCAAGAGGCAGGACATTCCTTCCCTGTTTCTTCTTGCGCTTCTTTATTTAATGTCTGCCGTATTCCTGTTCTGGGGATATAAGTTTATGGCTAGCGGAGTTGCCACCACTATTCATTTCATGTATCCGGTGCTTACCACGTTAATCATGATGCTCTTTTTTAAAGAAAAGAAGTCCGGCTGGCGGATCGCTGCCATTGCATCCGCAGTGGCAGGAGTTTATTTCTTATCCGGCGGAGATACAAAAACGGGGAGCTTTTCTTTCCTGGGACTTTTCATTGTTCTTCTGTCGGCACTCGGATATGCGCTTTATCTCGTCACAATGAGCCAATTAAAGATTGGACAGATGAAAGGGCTACTGCTTACTTTCTATGTATTCCTATTCGGAGGTATTCTCCTTTTTATCGGAACGGAAACCATCAGCCAGCTTCAACCCATCAGCGAATGGCATACTGCCGGCAACTTGATTCTATTAGCTTTAATCCCTACCGTAGTTTCTAATCTTGCTCTAGTAAGAGCCGTAAAAAGCATCGGCTCCACACTCACCTCTGTGTTGGGAGCTATGGAGCCGGTAACTGCTGTATGTGTAGGCATCTTTCTTTTCGGGGAAGCCTTCACCACAAGCATTGGTATAGGCATTGCACTGATTATCGCTGCCGTAATCGTTATTATATTAAAACGATAAAAAATGCGGTTTCATCGGAATATTTACTTCATCGACCCATTTTTAATTCCTGAATAAGATGGGCTGCCTTACCGTATTTCTCTATGATAAAGAGCATATACCGCACATCTACCCCGATGCAACGCTGCAAATCTGGTTCGAATACGATATCACTGCTCATTGCTTCCCAGTTGCCATCAAAAGCCAAGCCTAGTAATTCTCCTTTGGCATTAAACATGGCACTGCCGGAATTACCGCCTGTAATGTCATTGTTGGAGATAAAACAAACATTCATATCTCCCTGCGCATTGGCATATCTTCCAAAATCACCGGAAGAAAGCAAACTCAACAACTCCGGCTGAACGGCAAAGTCAATATCACCCGCATGTTCCTTCACTTTCTCAAAAATGCCTTTCACGGTTGTGTAATAATCATAAGTGGCTCCATCAAAAGGAGTATATCCTCCAACCGTTCCGAAACTAAGCCGCATGGTAGAGTTGGCATCCGGATAAAAATTACGATCAGCATACATCCGGCGCATGGCTGCATTGAACAAACGCTCCCCCTCCTCTATCTGCTCGGAAGCCTCGGAAATGCTTTGATTCATCTCATAATACTTCACAATCAAATCCAGACTTAAGGAAACAGCCGGATCCTCTATGAGATTATAAGTAGTATCTCGCTCCAGAAAGCGTTTTAAGCCTTTAGGAGACGTTATATTGGAAGTTGCATACAAAGAGTCTACATAGGTCTGAATATTCCCGTTGTAGAGCGTATCTATCTTCTCATACATAGCAGGCAGAAACTTTTTATCCACTTTCGACTGATACTCTTTGAGCATGGCAGCAAAAACCTCCTTATCAATGGAAAGATCGAGATTATCATACTTCTCCAGTAACTTTTTCATGCGGGTTATCACCAACTTCTCTTCCGCCTCAAAGTCGAAATTGAGAATTTCAAGAGCGAGCTGCACTAACTCGGGACCATTTATAAACGATTCACCGAAATAAGCCAACGCACGATTGGTTTCACGGCGATTACTATAACTCAACTCTAAAGAAGAAAATAAACGAATCAGTTTCTCTCTCTCTTCCGGATGAGACTGAATCCAGTTACGAAGCTCTGCTTCAGCCACCCGCTTCTTTTCCAACACTTTCAAATGCTTGATGGCTTTATTCGTTCCGATGCTATTCTTCCAATAATTGGAGCTTTCATCGTATTTTGAAGCATACTTAATGCGAATATCCGGACGACGGTCCATCTCCCGTTTCCAGATGGTTTGTTTCACTCCCCGTACATCAATCATTGCCTGATTGATTCCATTCATCATCTCTTCGATACCATACGAGGAAAGGTAACGTTCCGTACTGCCCGGATAGCCAAGCGTCATGCAGAAAGAACCTTCTTTGTATCCATCCAAAGAAATGGGTGCTACATATTCGGGATGATAAGGGACGTTTTCAGGAGAATAATCCGCCGGACCATTCTTGGCATTAGCATAGATACGAAATACGCTGAAATCGCCCGTATGACGCGGCCACATCCAATTATCCGTATCCCATCCGAACTTCCCGACAGAAGAAGGAGGTGCAAAAACCAGGCGGACATCATTATAATCACGATAAACAGAAAGCCAGAATTCATTCCCTGCATAATAAGCATCTACAATACCAGTCAATGTAGAATCCTTTTCGGAGACTTCCATACTGATTACATTCATAATCGAATCAACAGCCACACGACGTTCTGTTTCCGTTTTAGCATGCCGGGCGGCAGACAATACACGTTTAGTAACATCTTCCGTACGAAGCAGGAAACGAACATACAACTCCGGATTCGGCAGTTCTTCCTCAAGACTACGTGCAAAGAAGCCATCTTTCAGATAATCATGTTCCACTGAAGAATGTTGCTGAATACTGCTAAAGCCACAATGATGATTAGTAAACACCAGACCGTCTTCAGAAACCACCACTCCTGAACAGAAGCCTCCAAAACTGACAACAGCATCTGCCAGACATGGTTTCTTCGGATCATATATTTTATTCACAGGCATCTGCAAACCAAGTTCTTTCATTACCCAGTCAGTCTGTTTATTCTTTCGGAGATTTCCCAACAACCACATTCCCTCATCGGCAAATACATTCGACAGACAGAGAGAAAAGACTATCAAGACGGTTAGTCTGAACTTCATATTATTATTTTTAGATTCATTATTCTGTAATCAGCCTCAACTTCTTCGTTCCTACGCGGGCTTTCAGCCATTCGCTGATTTTCTCTTTTTCAGCAACAGACGGATGTCTGGCGAATTTAAGGACAGCCAATGTTACCGTATCCGTCTTCATCGAATCGACCCGCACTTCGAGCGAGTGAGCGATGGAAAGAGTTGTGATGGAAGGGTAAAGTACCTTCAATTCGGGTACTAATGTACGACTCATAGCATCGTACGTTCTGTATTGCTCCAGTGTTGTCTCCAGTTGGGAAATTTTCACCGCCTGTTGTTGAAGCCGTTGCTCACTGTTTTTATAGAAGTCTTCCATGACCATGGCACGGATAGAAGATACATCTACCGCCTCATTGTTCATCCCCTGTAATACAATCAGTTTCGTATCTTCCAGCTTATACTCTTTCAACTTGCTACGAGCAATAGATATCGAAGCGTCAGGCACTTCAGGACCAATCAAAACAACCCGTACTTCTTTATGGTCATAGCTAATTTTCTTATCAAGTACCTGCGTATTCTCAAAGCTCAACTGATCGTTTATAAAACGATTGGCTGCTGCTTCATAGAAAGTGCTCTTTATAATTCCAAATGTCAGATAAACTGCAGGGCACATGGTAAGCACTACAATCAGAACGATGTATTTACGTACGGTCTTCTCACGGGTTTTATCCACAAACTCTTTCCGTTGGAAATGCATCACACGAACACCGAGGAAAGTAGCCAGGCTGATAAAAACAGAGTTGATAAAGTAAAGATAAAAAGCACCCAGAAAATAAATGAGATTACCGGAAGCCAGTCCGTAACCTGCCGTACAAAGCGGCGGCATCAATGCAGTAGCAATAGCAACACCCGGAATCACATTTCCTTTTTCCTTGGTAGAGAGAGCCACGACACCTGCCAAACCACCAAAAAGCGCGATGAATACATCATAAATAGTGGGCGATGTACGTGCCAGCAACTCTGACTGTGAACCGGCAATAGGGGCAAGAAGGAAAAAGATTGTTGCCGTAGTCACACTGAAAGCAGTCGTTATGAGAAAGCTCTTCAAAGAGCGTTTCATTAATTCAAAGTCATTCAGTCCGACAGACAGTCCTACTCCCATAATAGGTCCCATCAATGGAGAAATCAACATGGCACCGATAATAACGGCAGTGGAGTTCACATTCAATCCGAGTGATGCCATGAATATGGCAAAGATCAGAATCCATAAATTGGCACCTTTGAACTCTACCCCCTTACGGATAGAATCCACTGTGACCAGTTCGTTATCCTTATCTTTCCTCAAGTCCAGATATTCTCCCAGAAAGGACTTGATAGCAAACTTATTACGTTCATCTGTCTTCATAGTTATTTCTTCTTTATAAATCGATTAATAACAGGAATCTGACTCAATGGTAAATCCTTCTTGATAATATAAGCTATAAATAGCAATAAGAGTACGGTACGGAAAGCGAGACGGAGCACTATATTAGGGATAGGAACCTGCTCTCCAATAACGTAAAGTACCGCTGCCAGCAGAACATAAAGTCCCAGGCTCTTCAAGTCATAATGAATCGGGTATTCTTTCTGTCCTATCCAGTAGGATAGCAGCAAGATGACTGCATAGCCTGCAACAGAAGCCCATGCCGAAGCAAGATAACCGTAAACCGGCACAAACAGGATGTTCAATACGACAATAATAACACAACCAATCACCGAGAAGTAGGCTCCCCAATAGGTCTTATCCGTCAGTTTATACCAAAAGGAAAGGTTGAAATAGATCCCTTTACAGATCTCTGCAAGCATTACAATAGCTACTACCCCCAGGCCTTCCCAGTAACCCCTTGCCACCAGATAACGCAGCAAGTCGAGGTAGAACATGACAGCAAGGAAAGCCAGCAAGGAAAATATAAGAAAATACTTCATCGCAGCGGCATACATCTTCCGGTTGTCTCCTTCTCGGTCTTTGCCAAAAACAAATGGTTCGTAAGCATAACGGAAAGCTTGCGTAAACATTGCCATCACCATCGCAATCTTACTGGTTGCTGCATAGATACCCAATTGCACCAACCCTTCCTGCCGGTCTTCAAAAAGAAACGGATAGATCATCTTATCCACAGTCTGATTTAGAATACCTACCAAACCTAAGATTAATACCGGGAAAGAATATACGACCATTCGTTTCAGCAATACCCGGTCCAACTTATAAGCAAACCCCGTCAGTTCCGGGATAAAAAAGAACATCTGAACAACCGAGATAATCAGGTTGCTAATAAAAATATATCCCACTAAATAATCCGGATCATAAAACCAGGAGATAGTTGACGGACAATGTACATTCAGCCACGGGCACACCAGTAGGAAAAATAGATTCAAACCGATGCCACCAACGATAGAGAGCAGTTTGATAGCAGCAAACTTAATAGGCCGCTTTTTATACCGTAAATAGGCAAAAGGAATGCATTGGAAAGAGTCTAAAGCTACCACAACAGCCATCATCGCTATAAACTCCGGATGATCGCCATAATCCAGTAAATTGGAAATGGGTTGCAGGAATAACAGGCAAAGGAAAACAAAAATCAAAGATACCCCTCCTACCGATAACAAGGAGTTGGCATATACTTCATCGGGTCTTCTCCCGATTTGTTGGCAAAACGGAAGAAACCCGTTTCCATACCGAACGTAAGCAGTACAAGCATCAGGCTGTAAACGCATATACGTTTGAAACAACTCCATAACCTCCGGTGGAAGCCGGCAATACCGCTGTGTACAAAGGCACCAGCATGTAGTTAAGGAACCGTCCGACAATACTACTCAACCCATAAATTGCCGTATCTTTAGCTAATGATTTTAGTCCAGCCATGTTTTATTAGTGATTATCATTCAGATTGGTTCAACGTTTCTTCTTTTGTTTGAACAACCAATCCATAAATCCGGGATAATTGAAAGCCGGATTCCAGCTCCCATGATTACAACCGGGGAATTCAATATATTCCACATCTGCACCGGCAGCTTTCAGTGCTTTATACGCTTCGCGAGAACCTTTCACCGGAACTACATCGTCCGCATCTCCGTGAAAGATACGAAATTTCACATCCTTGGCAACCGATAGCGACTTGGATTGACTGTACCGCAAATAGGAACTGCAGCTGCAAAAATCTCCGGATAACGCACGACTAAAATCATACGTTCTCATCGCTCCCATTGAAAGACCGATAATATAAACCCGTTGTGTGTCCACTTCGGGCATTACCAGATAAGAGTCGAGCAACTGTTTAAGCGTTTGCAATATAGGACTGATCTCTTGTCCCACTGGCATTTCTGTAGGGATAAGCGACTTCGGACGTCCTGTATAAGCCCAGTAACCGTCTGTCGGACACTGTGGAATTAGAACGAAAGCGGGATACTTCTCTTGATTGACCGGATTAAGAAACATCTGTCCACCATGAGTCAACTGTTTCTCATTATCATTTCCCCGTTCGCCGGCTCCATGCAGAAACAGTACGAGCGGATACTTTTCACCTGGCTTCACCGATTCGGGATGAATCATCCGATAAGGTAAAGAGTCTCCTTTAGAAGAGACAAAAATATCCCTCCCATATTCCTGTTGAGCCGATAAAGACAAGCTCAAAAAGAGAAAAACAAGTAAAGTAGTCCATTGCTTCATCATCCAACTATGCTTTATAAAGTTCTTTTATACCGTTAATACCACTTGTCACATGACGCTTTATGTTAGTCATTAAACAGCGTTTTCTGACTGTTATAAAGACTTCTTCCCAAATGTTTATAGGCAAGTTCGGTCACCTCACGTCCACGGGGAGTACGCTTCATAAATCCTTCTTTTATCAGGAAAGGTTCGTAAACTTCCTCAATGGTTCCCGCATCTTCTCCCAAAGCCGTGGCAATGGTAGTGATACCTACCGGACCACCTTTAAATTTGTCTATAATGGTGCAAAGTATCTTGTTGTCTATCTCATCCAGGCCGTACTTATCAATATTCAGTGCTTCCAATGCAAACTGGGCGATCTCCGTATCGATAGAACCGGAGCCTTTCACCTGCGCAAAATCACGTACCCGACGGAGCAAGGCATTGGCAATACGGGGCGTTCCGCGGCTACGGGAAGCGATCTCCGATGCTGCACGTACCGAACAAGGCACATCCAGTATGGACGCAGAACGACGAATGATATTGCTCAAAATATCATCATCATAGTACTCCAAATGAAGATTAATACCGAAACGTGCACGAAGCGGGGCCGTCAGCAGACCGCTACGTGTGGTTGCACCAACCAGCGTGAAAGGATTCAAATCTATCTGGATGCTGCGTGCCGAAGGTCCCTTATCGATCATAATATCGATGCGGTAATCTTCCATCGCCGAATAAAGATATTCCTCCACCACAGGCGACAGCCGATGAATTTCATCAATAAAAAGCACGTCGTTCGGTTCGAGCTGGTCAATACACCTGCCAGGTCACCCGGTTTATCAAGTACCGGACCGGAAGTTACTTTAAAGCCAACTCCTAATTCGTTAGCGATAATATTCGAAAGAGTTGTTTTTCCTAATCCGGGAGGGCCGTGCAACAGCACATGGTCGAGTGCTTCGCCACGCAGACGTGCCGCCTTCACAAAAATGCGAAGGTTTTCCACCACCTTGTCCTGCCCGCTAAAGTCTTCAAAGCTTAACGGACGGAGTGCATTCTCGAAATCCCGTTCTTTTGAAGTAAGCTGATGTTCGCGTATGTTAAAATCTTCCTGTTCCATTTATTTCTTGAAAGTAGGAGACAAAGATAGAGATTTACATTCATTTTCAGTATAAGAAAGACGAAGATTTAGTTTATTTGAAACGTAATAACTACTTTTGCACTATCTATATACACGTTATCAACTATGGTTCTAAATTACATTTGGATAGGATTTTTCGTCATAGCCTTTATCATCGCTCTTATAAAAGTGATTGTTTTGGGAGATACGGGGATATTTACGGCTATCATGAACTCTACATTCGACTCCTCCAAAACGGCATTCGAGATATCGCTAGGACTTACGGGTGTACTGGCCCTTTGGTTGGGCATCATGAAAATCGGCGAGAACAGCGGATTGATTAATGCGCTGGCCCACTTTCTTAGTCCGGTGCTTTGCCGCCTGTTTCCGGACATTCCTAAAGGGCATCCGGTGTTAGGCTCCATCTTTATGAATATGTCTGCCAACATGCTCGGTTTGGACAATGCCGCCACCCCGCTGGGACTGAAAGCGATGAAAGAACTGCAAGAACTGAATCCGAATAAGGATACGGCTTCCAATCCGATGATTATGTTTTTGGTGATTAATACATCCGGCCTTATCATCATTCCAATCAGTATCATGGTGTATCGTGCACAAATGGGGGCTGCACAGCCTACGGATGTATTTATCCCTATCCTGCTAAGTACTTTCATTTCAACTTTAGTAGGAGTCATAGCAGTCAGTATCGCTCAAAAGATAAACTTAATCAATAAGCCTATTCTCATTTTAATGGGTGTTATCTGTCTTTTCTTTTCGGGATTGATTTATCTGTTTCTAAGCGTTTCACGAGAGGATATGGGTACTTATTCTACATTGATAGCGAATATTCTGCTGTTCAGTGTCATTATCCTGTTTATTCTGACGGGAGTCAGGAAAAAAATCAATGTATACGATTCGTTTGTAGAGGGAGCTAAAGAAGGATTTACGACAGCTGTACGTATCATACCCTATCTGGTTGCTTTCCTTGTAGGAATCGCCGTGTTCCGCACTTCGGGAGCTATGGATTTTCTAGTGGGAGGCATTGGCTACATAGTAGGCTCATGCGGAGTTGATACAAGCTTTGTAGGGGCACTGCCTACTGCATTGATGAAATCGCTTAGCGGTAGCGGTGCCAACGGATTGATGATTGATACGATGAAAGAACTGGGACCGGATTCGTTTGTAGGGCGTATGAGTTGCGTAGTACGCGGAGCTTCAGATACCACATTCTACATTCTGGCCGTTTATTTCGGCAGTGTAGGAATTACCAAAACTCGTAATGCAGTGACTTGCGGTCTGATAGCTGACTTTTCGGGTATCATAGCCGCTATCTTAATCAGTTATTTATTTTTCTTTTAAATCATAACATTCAACTATGGCTGTAACTTATCAAACAGAAGCGTAAAAATGCCTGATATCAAGAAACGTGAGACTACGGAATGGATAAAGACCGTAGCTGCTTCTTACGGAAAAAGACTCGGTGAAATCGCTTATATCTTCTGCTCGGACGAAAAAATTATGGAGGTAAACCGTCAGTATCTGCAACATGACTACTACACGGACATTATTACTTTCGATTATTGTGAAGGCGATCGTCTATCAGGTGACTTATTCATCAGCCTGGATACGATACGCACCAATGCGGAACAGTTTGGTGCTTCATACGAAGACGAACTACATCGTGTGATTATCCACGGAATTCTTCATTTGTGCGGCATTAATGATAAAGGTCCCGGAGAACGGGAAGTTATGGAAGCAGCTGAGAATAAGGCATTGGGGATGTTGCGATAAGCGCTCATTGCTTTCAATTCGTACACTGCTTTTCAATTCGCCTTTCATAAAAAAGAAACCCCGGCGTAATCACTACGCGAGGCACTCCATTAGCTTATGCTAATTAACACTAAATTATTAAGAGAGAGATTTAGTCAATTTATTAATAGTTTGGAGTTACTTCACTTCAGGAGTAACCAGTTCCTTAATTGATTTTGTATTTAGGTACAGGAAAGCCAAACGAGGAGTTCCTTCGTTCACTATCAACTGCAATGAATCCGATGTCAGGTAGCCGATACGCTCACGAGTTTTGTACACCTCAACCTTTCCATCATCTTCCTTGCTGAATCCTTCCACAATCAGATAACCATTATCCACTTTCCACGTTTTCAAATCTAAAGACGGAATATTGATAGCAGAACACTTACCACCTTTCTTGAACTCAAATCCTTTCAACTCACCCGTAGACTTGTATGTATAAGGATTGCACCATTTTCCGATAATCTGTTTTTCTACTTCTTCTGTCCGTAGCTTAAAGCGAAACAAGACAGAGCCATAGCCGTAATCAATAATTTTTTCATCTTAAATCAATATTTATTTTTTTAGTAAATCGTATTTCTGATCAATTCCACGCTCTCGCAGATGAATACCTTCCTTCATCCAACGTGGTTCTTTTGTTCCTTTCAGGTAATAGTCAAAGAACTGCATCATCCGGATTGTCCAGTCTTTCTGTGCACCTCTTCCCAGTACGAAATGTCCTTCACCTTTGTAATTCAACAACCATGCAGGACGTTGTAAGCGACGCATAGCCAAATAAAGAGCACGTCCTTGTTCATATGCAACAGCCTCATCCTCATCATTATGTAATATCAACAAAGGTGTATGTATCTTATCAGCCTCCAAAATTGCTGAACTTGCCAGATACTTATCTTTTGCCTCCCATAAAGTCTTTCCCATACGACTTTGTGTTTCCTCGTACATAAAATATCGTGGCAGACCGCTTCCATTACGAATTCCCAAATATCCGGTCACCATATCCGTAATTGGAGCCGCTATATTGGCACAAGTGAAAAGATCTATCTTTGTCACCAAATATGATGTTTGATAGCCAGACCAGCTATGTCCCTGTAAGCCTATTTTCCCGGGATGTGCTATCCCCTGCTCTATCAGATACTTCGTTCCACTCACAACAGCATCATAACAACTCTGACCGGGAGTCCCAACCGTGAAATGCACATCCGGCATAAACACAATATAACCATTGCTGGCAAAATACATAGGATCCCCTAACGCACTACTCAACAAAGGTGCATGATAAATATTCAACTCACCGGAATGAGTTTCATAAAACTGCACCAACGCCGGATATTCTTTTTGAGGATCATAATCTTCCGGAAGATAAAGCAACCCCTTATTTTCCTTATTCTCATAATTAGTCCACTTTATCAGTTTAACTGTACCCCATTTATAATCTGCTTGTTGAGGATTCGCATTCGTCACTTTAACGGGATTGGAGAAATCGGACTTACTCCACCACAAATCCCTAAATTCCGATACATTCTGACGATTCCAAACGCAATACTCATGATTGTCAGAAAAACGATGTATAGTATATACATAATTCCCCTCCATCAATTTTCTCAGACGGCCTTTCATATCAAGCTGATAGACACCCTCATCCATCGTGTCTTTATCCCAAAGGCTAACTATGACTTTTTCGTCTTTCTGAAAAACATCCTTATCTATATTACTCGTCATTTTACGAATAGATTTGCCATGCTTGCGACCATATCCTTTAGTCAGGCACTCCGGCTGACGTTCTCCTGTCAAATCAATCTTCCACCAGTCATATGCATCGTACAGAAACACATTATTCCCGTCAGCCGTCCACCCTGCTATTCCATAAGCGGGAGCAGGAGCCGGTTTATCATAACTTTCCATGAACATTGGATAACCGATAGCATCAGATATATTAACAACCTTACCGGTAGCACCATCAAACTTATTCCAGACTTGAGCAATCGGATCATACATTACTGCCCACTTGCCATTTACCGACCATTTGGGAGCTGTACGATAACTACGTCCGATCAACCGTTTTGCACCTGTATGCACATTCACTGAATATATATCGAACGGCAACCGATCCAACCACTCACGCTGCATCTTATAAGGAGATTCATCTGTGTAAAGCACATAGTTCAAATTCTCTGCTCCCGATGGTAAGAGTAAATCTACGGTAAATGGAGCAACTTCTGTGAGCTTCTTAGAAAAAATATCATAAATATACGTCACCGACTTATCCTGCCTATAACGTCCGCCCCTTTGTAAAGTCGGAACTTCCATTTCGTTCCACGTCCACAACTCTAATTCAAAACTCTTGTCCGGTTTCTTCTCCGATTCTTCCCTTCTACGGGAAATCTGCTGTGAGTCCCGAAGTTCAAGTATCAAAAAATTATGGCTTTTAGACAAGTCAATACGTCCGACAGACATACCATCAGGCAAAACAATTTCTTTCCGGTCAAAAAGCAAGTTACAACCCGGCTTCTTTAATGAAAAAGCATACCACAAAGAATCATTTACGCTAAACTCCCCGATCATCTCTTTTTCATTAAAACTATAAGAAGAGGGTTCACTCTTTACAGAACTCTGATAAAGAGTCTTATATGGACCAGCTAAAGGGCCATAGCATAGCTCGTTCCTGTCTGACTTTTTACGAATGAAAAGAATAGAACGTCCTCCGTCATATAATGTATGATAGCCGATACTGTCAATATGAAAAGCAACTTCTGTCTTCAGATGACGTACCACCAGCCTGTTAAAAGCCGGAACATGATTTACCGTATCTTTCGACACATTAGTTACAGAGATTGAGTAAGGGGTCCCTTCCACAGGACGAAAAGCCTCTTTATGTTTCCATTCGGTCTTTACTCCCGAAGGCAATGACAACAAAAATGTTTTCATTACTCCTGCCGAGTCTGCCAACCGATAAAAAGCTCCCTGGTCGTTATTATAAAACTCCAGACGCTCTATATCGCCATTCAGCAATATTTCCTTCCGCGTACGGGAATCGAATAAATGCAGTTTTTTTTCTTCCTTGCTAGCCGGATTATATTCCATCAACGATATACGGTAAGTCACCCATCTGCCTGTCGGTGAAATATCCGGTGCATCAATACGTTTCCAAGATGTACATGCTTCTATATCCAACGGTTTCTTTTGAGCCTCAACAGACAAGCTTCCCCCCAGCAACAATCCTGCTATAATCCCTATATATACAAATATCCGGTTCATCTTATCTTCTCCTGTCATCTTTAATCATATCCTTATTCAAATCGACATCAGAATCAGCCGAGTTGTCATGCAATAACAAGCGGGCAAAGTGACGCCACATCTTATGCTCGAAGAAATCCTCAGACTCACCGAAGAATCCATGTGTACATTTCGGCAATACAAACATTTCGAAATCCTTATCAGCCTTAATCAATGCATCCACCAGACGCAATGTGTTAGCAGGATTCACAGTTTTATCCATCGCACCGGTAAACAGCAACAAGCCGTGCTTGTAATTCTTTACCAACTCTTGATTCGGACGTACACGGACACTATAATCATACATCGTACTTTCTACTCCCAAACTATCTTTAGTCGTTTTCACCTTCTCATCTACACCGAAATGAATCTCAACAAAGCCTTTATTATAAATACGATTGTCATGATTACCTGCCGATGAAACAGCAGCCGAATAGAAATCAGGATAAGTACAAATGGCAGCCGCGACATAAACCCTCCACCGGAATGGCCGTAAATACCGACTTTGGTGGCATCAATAAACGGATAACGGGCAGCCAGTTGCTCAATAGCATATTTATCATCCGCCAACGGATAATCACGCATATTGTTGTATCCATAGGTATGATAAGCCTTTCCGCGCATCGGAGTGCCACCTCTGTGCCCCACAGTGATTACAATGAACCCCAGTTGAGCCAAACGGTATTATAAACATCATTAATCGTGAAACGTGTCGGCACATATTCGAAGAACGGTCCCGGATAAACATTCGAAATGATAGGATAAACCTTTGTCGAGTCAAAGTCGGCAGGTTTCCACATCACGCCATACAAATCGGTCACTCCATCGGCAGCTTTTACCTTAAAGCGTTCCGGTGCTTTCCATCCCATCTCATAGACAGGCTGCAAATCGGGCTTTTCCAACGTCATAATCACCTTTCCATTCCGGTTACGAACCACATTCACCGGTTCCTGCGAAACAGTAGAATAAGAATCTACCATATATCGGTAAGACGGAGAGATACTGACATCATGTGACGCATTCTCCGGAGTTAACAGACGAACAGCATTCGGACGATCCAGTTGAGCTTCATAAAGAATGTAATAATAAGGGTCAATGCCTTTCTCACGACCATAACCATAGAAATACATCTTACGCCCGATAGTATCAATCTTGGTAACCGGACCAGCTACCCATATTCCATCGGTCAGTTGGTTCTTTAAGTTTCCCGTTGCTGTGTCATACAGGTAATAGTGTCCCCAACCATTACGTTCGGAACGGAAAAGGATTTCTTTCCCGTCATTCAGGAAAGAAACATTACGCATCTGATAATCGAGATATGGTTTGTTTTCTTCATGAATCACTACGCGCACTTTTCCGGTTTCTACGTCTACCTCGCAAATATCCGACTGGTTCCATGGACGGTTATAACGTTGGAAATACAAACGCTTCCCGTCCTTTGAAATATACAATATGTCAATATACTGATCAGGCCAGCGATTAATATCGATTTTCTTCACTTCACGGGTATCGACATCTCCAATCAACAATTCATATTGGGTGACATGTTTATCGCCTGCCAGTTCGGCTTTATAAGTTTTCAGTGTCGGATATGGAGTAGACAACGAATTGATTAACCATAAATCACGCACTTTCCTGTTATCCTCACGAACAGCATAAAAACGATGGCTACCTGGAATCCAATGAGTAGATTCGGCTCCGAAGCGTCCTTCCAGCTTACCCTCATCTTCACGGTTAAATGTATAATTCGGCTCACCGTCCGTTGTCAGTTGTACAGGAATGGTATCTTGCCCTTTCTTTTGATTCCCAACAAAATACAAATTATCCTTGCTGGCATAAAGAAAATAAAGAATGGAAGGCGTGGCTTGGTCTACGCCTTTTTGAACTGAAATTTCTTTGAAAAGTGTAAGATTTCTGCAAATGGCGTGATGATAGATGAAAGGGGGATTTCCATATGGAGGATACTCATATTGTCCAAATGTACTGGGACAGGAACGAAACAGCGATCAGCGAGTCTGCGATGAAATATGGTACATACTGTACGTCCATTGCACAGAATATTCTGCGGAATCCGGCGGATGCAGAAGAATGTGTCAACGACACCTGGCTTCACGCGTGGAACGCTATGCCGCCGCACCGGCCGTCTCTGTTATCCACATTTCTTGGAAAAATAACGAGAAATCTTTCGTTTGATCTGTATAGAAAAATGCATCGCAAAAAACGCGGAGAAAGTCAGATGGATGCGGTATTGGACGAGCTGGAAGAATGTGTTTCGGGAAAAGATGATATCGAGAGGCGAGTGGAGATGAAAGAACTGATCGCGGAGATCAATCAGTTTCTGCAGAAGCTGCCGGAGGAGAAACGATGCATGTTTGTCCTGCGGTACTGGTATGTAGACAGTATCGGTGAAATCGCGGAGCGGCTGGGAAGAAGTGAAAATTATATTTCAGTTTCATTAAACCGGATCCGTGGAAAATTGCATACACACTTGACGGAAAGGGGGTTCGAATTATGAAGAAAGAAGAATTGTTTGAAGTGCTGGGAAATCTGGAGCCTGGTATGGTGGAAAAAGCACGGAGTGATCGCCACCCGCGAAGAGGCGTATGGAAAAAATGGACGGCCGCCGCAGCCTGCGCGGTGATCATCGGCGGAGCTGTGCTGGGGGTTGCGACATGGAGAAACGGTCGGGAGGGTTCTGCAGTCCGTTATCCGTCGGGGGTAACGACGGTTCTGGCGGCTTATCCGGCATCTGTGGAGCGGACAATGGATGCACAGAAATTCATGGAAAGCGATGCACACTGGGACTGGTGGGATTCGTACCGGGAGTTGACAGCAAAATCAGCAGAACTGCAGTCGGGAATGGATGCATATTATCAGAACCTGATGAAACAAATGCTGGTTTCAGAAGATGAAAATACCGTCTGCTCGCCGATCAATCTGTATATCGCGTTTGCGATGCTGGCGGAAACTTCGGATGGAAATACGCGGCAGCAGATTCTCGACATGCTTGGCGCTCAGGATATGGATACGTTGCGGGAAAATGTTTCTTCACTCTGGGAAAGCAATTATGCAGACACGCCCGCGCTGAACAGTGTGTTGGCAAATTCGCTGTGGCTGGATGGTGAGGAAACATACAATGACACAACGCTGCAGCGGCTGGCGGAACAGTATTATGCATCGACCTTCCGTGGGACTCCCGGATCGGAAGAGATGAATCAGGCTCTGCGGACCTGGACGGATGATAATACCGGAGGGCTTTTAAAAGAATACACCGAAAATATGGCGATCGCCCCGGAAACGGTATTTGAACTGGTATCAACCATCTATTATAAGGCGATGTGGCGGGAGAATTTCTGGGAAGTAAATACAGAGAAGGAAACCTTCCACGGAGCTGCGGGAGATACCACTGTGGACATGATGAAGAAAACGGAATGGATGGATGTCTACCAGGGCGAACATTTCCGTGCAGTCAGCCTTAGCCTTCAGGACAGCGGCTCCATGTATTTCCTGCTTCCGGATGAAAATACCGATGTCAATGAACTGGTATCGGATCCGGATCTGATGAAGGTTATACGGCGGGATGAAAGCAGTGATAACTGGTATTCCCCTATGGTGAACCTGTCTGTTCCTAAATTTAAAGTATCGGAGAAAACAGACCTGATCGAAACGGTGCGCGCACTGGGTGTAACGGATGCACTGGATGCGGATCTGGCAGATTTCAGCCATTAACAGGGGACAAAGAGAATTTATACCTGAGCAAAGCAGACCACGCCGCCATGCTTGAAATCGACGAAAACGGAGTAACCGGAGCAGCGTATACAGAACTCGGCGTTTCAGAAACCGCAGCAGAAATACCGGACGACGAAATCGACTTCGTACTGGATCGTCCATTCCTGTTTCTTGTCACGGGGCAGGACGGATCGATTCTGTTTTCGGGAGTTGTGAGAAATATTGCAGAGACATGAAAAAAAGGAGCCGGACTGTCCGGCTCCTGTGTCTGAGACACGTTACAGTATCTCTTCGGTGCTTATTTTTGCTCTGCGTTCCTTTGTCGGAGCAGAAAAACAGACAAAATCAGTACAGCAGGGAAAATGCAGCCGGCCAGCATACCTGCCTTCAGATCGTCGCCGGTGTTTTGTGTGACAAATCCAATAACAAATGGCCAATGGAACCGCCCATATCTCCGGCCATGGCGAGAAGTGCAAACAGTGCAGTTCCGCCGAGTGGAATTTTAGAGGATGAAATACTGATGGTTCCCGGCCACATAATTCCTACAGAGAAACCACACACAACGCAGCCTATAAGATTTAAAAGAGGATATGGTGCGAGAGCTGCAGCCAGATAACAGATCAGGCAAAGTGTACCGGATGCGATCATAAATTTTGTTAAGTCAATTTTTTCCCCGTATTTACCATAGAAGGTTCTGCTGATGCCCATCATCACAGCAAACAGGCACGGTCCTGCAATGTCTCCAATGCTTTTTGAGAGACCTAATGCAGACTCGGCATAAGCGGAAGCCCATTGCGCCATCGAAATCTCGCTTGCTCCGGCGCAGACCATAAGAACAAGGGAAATCCAGAAAATGGGAAGACGGCACAGCTGACGAATGGTAAGTCCTTCTTCGCTTCCGGTGAGTGATTCAATCGGGCAGGAAAGGAAATTAAACGTATTGTACAGTGGAAGTACAGCCCAGATACATGCGAGGATCGGCCAGCGTTCCATACCAAAAACTGCCAGAAAAGCAGTGGAAAGTAAGATGACGCCTACAGACCCCCAGCAGTAAAAGGAGTGAAGCAGACTCATAACGCTGTCCTTATTGTCAAACGGACAAGCCTCTACGATTGGGCTGACAAGAACCTCAATCAGTCCGCTTCCGGCGGCATAGATCATGGCACTGAGCAAAATTCCTGCATAGGCATTTGGCAGAATATTGGGCAGAAAGGCAAGTCCAATCAGGCCGCAGGCGGAAAGAATCTCAGAAGCAACGACACACCTGCGATAACCGATTTTATCGACATATCTGGCACAGAACAAATCGACAAGAAGTTGTGTGAAAAAGAATACTGTCGAGATAAACGCAATTTTTCCAAGAGAAATATGGTAAGTTCTGTGAAAGGTAAGAAATAGTAAAGGTGCAAAATTTGCAGAAATTGCCTGCGTGATAAATCCAAGATAACAGGCAATTAAGGTTTTGTGGTAGTTCTTTTTCATGATGATATACTCCGTTTTTTAAAATGGCAGAACTGCTGCGGCCGTAGTGTTCGTTTCGTTGCCGTTCACCGTGTTCCATGGAGCGACAACGATTCTTTTTGTATAATAACGTAAAATAGTGTCGCTTTCACTGGAATATATCGTCTGTTTATTGTATAATATCGTAAAATAGAGAGGGGCGTGCCTGAAAAACGGAGGCGGGGAAAGATGGAATTTAATACATTTTATAACAAGATCCAAACGGATGAAAGCATGATGGAAACGATACAGCATGGAAACAGTGAATATCCGTTTCAATTGTATTACGACGATCTTGCGTTGTTTGATTTTCATTGTGTAGAATGGCACTGGCATGTGGAGTTTGAGTTTGTTTTTGTACAGGAGGGAACAGCAACCTTCTGGGTTGGCGAAAAGCAGTTTTCACTGGGACAGGGAACGGGCATTTTTATTAACTCAAAGATTTTGCATCGCTATTTTTCTGAAGGCCATGCGATTGTGCCAAATTTCGTTCTGAAACCGACATTTCTCGCTCCGGCAGACAGCCTGATTTACAAAAAATACATTGCACCGATACAGGCGTGTAAGGTGGACTGCATTGTCTTTTGCAGGGAAATAAAATGGCAGGCAGAAGCACTGGAGCTCATGCAGAAAATTCTCAAAGCGCAGGAATCAGACAAAGACCGGGAACTGGTTACTTTATTTCTGACGCAGGAATTGTGGCACTTGCTTTATTTGCACATGGATTCGGAAGTGCTGCAGAAAAAAAGAGAAAATACGGCATCCTCACAGGGAAGAACACAGCTGATGATGCAATATATTCATCAAAATTTCCGACAGAATCTTACATTGGAGGATATCGCCGGGCAGGCTATGGTGAGCAAAAGTACGGCATTGAATCTGTTCCGAAGATATCTTCACGATACGCCGGTGCATTATCTGGTGAAGTATCGTCTGCAGGAGCTGCAAAGCTTCTGCCACGACGGAGAAAAAGATAACTGTAATTTCCGGCGAGACGGGATTTGAAAATATGGATTATTTTTGCAAAACATTTAAGAAATATTATGGGAGGACACCAACGGAATATCGAAGAAAAAAACAAATGGATACGGATGACAGAGAATGGATCGTTCAAGATGTAGTGTAAGAGGAAACGGAAAAATTACATTCTGAAAAAGGAGCGGAATCTGGTGTGGGTTCTGCTCCTTTTTGAATGGAGAATTATGAAATATACTTATTCGGCACAGCCAAAAACTCTTCTACATATTGTTCCAGTGCCGCAAGCAGTTCTTCAAGCGGAAAGACCTTCAGATCCTGCGCGGCTTCCGGCGGGACGGAGAGGAAGTGATGGAGGAGGTCAAGTACCTGTTGGACGTTCTCATACGGAATTTCTGCGATTCCAGGGTTCGTGACGTTAGGATTGAGATCGAGCGGGATGCAATAGCGGTTGACAAGATATGTATTCATTCGTGTATAGTCCCCGTAATAATACTCCTCCGTGAGATATCTGGAAAAAGGAATGGATGTCCGCGATTTTTTGATATAAACCGTTGCAATCTCATCTCTCATATCTGTAATTTCTCCATCCGCATTATAAAATTCCACAATCTGCGGAATGAAATCCTTAAAAAATTTCCGGTCAATATAAAGATGAAAATAATATCCCAGTGCGCTCGAATCTGGCAGAAGTGAACGGTATTTCGCTGTAAACCGTGTAAGATCCGGGAATACCATCATTTTTTCGCGGTAAAGCGGGTCGCGGAAATGGGAGGATTCTTTCTGCTGCGTCGCATCCGGCAGAAGATTTCCGATTAGGAAATCATTTACCGATGAAATCGGATATGGAAAATCCGGGTGGGACGGGAGGTGCTTTAACAGCATTTGGGCTGCGGTGAGATGTAAGATAAACCTGGCATGGGAATGAAGGTGTCCTTTCGTATTTGCTTCTAATCTAAACAAAATGGCAGCGTTTGTCAAATTCTATTTGAGTAGCGTAAATTCTAAAAAAAACATAAACACTGGCAAATTTCTTGACATGGAAATTTGCCGGTGTTATTATTTAACACGCGTAAATAAATAACACTGTTAAGTATTTGCGCAAAAAGGAGGGGGATAATATGAAGGATGCATTTGAAAAACTGTTTCGTGCGGTGCACCAGTTTAAAAAACTGAACGTATCAGACCTGGTTCCGGGACTCAGTAGTTCCGAATTTCCGTTATGGGTGCGATTTTGCAAATGGGAGAAAACGGAAAAATTACAAGCTCAGAGCTGGCGGCGAAGACCAAAACACTTCCGCCGGCTGTGTCGCGCACACTGCGCGGACTGGAAGAAAAAGGATATGTAGAGCGGAGCGTTGACAAAAAAGACCGCAGAAATACGTATATCAGTCTGACAGAGAAGGGCTGGAAAAAGGGGGAAGAGGTACGGGACAGAATGCAGGACTTTGGCTGCTCTGTGATGTCACAGTTAAAGGAAGAGGATATAGATCAGCTGGTTGATTATCTGGATCGTATCTATGAGATCGCAGAAAAAGAAATTGACACCCGAAAACGACAGAATTAGTGTGCCGGCAAGCTGGTACACAAAAAAAGACAGAAAGGGGAAAAAATGAGTAAGATTTTCAAGAATATGCTCCCGTACTGGAAATCGATTCTCGTGATTCTTATGCTTTTGTTTGTCCAGGCGTGGTGCGACCTGTCGCTCCCGTCGTATACATCCGACATCATCGATGTGGGCATTCAGAACAGCGGCGTCGAGCACGTTACGCCGAAACGGATCACCGAGGAAGAATTTCAGACGGCCGAGTTTATCATGACGGATGATGAGGTGGATTTATGGGAAAGCTCTATACGAAAAAGGACGGCTATTATGAACGGAACAAAGCTTCTGAAAAAGAACTTGATGAAACAGACGATACACTGACCGTTGCACTGCTGATGAATTACCAGATGGGTGCGATGGAGGAGGATACCTTTAAACAACTCATGGCACAGCAGACCGGTCAGGATGCGTCGGTGTTTGAAAACATGACGATTGAGCAGATCGGCGAGATGATGCATGTGGAGCTGAAGAGCTTCCAGCAGGAAAAAGAGGATGACGATGGAAACAAAGTCGAAGTCACCTGTGTGGATGTCCGTCCAATCTTTGCAGCGATGCTCGAGAGCGGACAGATGGATAAAGACACCGTGCTCTCGATGCGCGACAGCATGGAAAAAACGCTTGATACGATGGGAAGCTCCCTGGTAAAATCGATGGGCATTGCGTATGCAGTTTCCGCAGACAAAGCGGCGGGTCTCGATGTAGACCAGATTCAGAAAACGTACCTTCTGACTGCAGGCCTCAAGATGGTCGGCATGGCACTCCTGATGGGTGTGGTAACTGTTCTCGTCGGACTGTTTGCCTCCCGCGTCGGCGCCGGAATCGGCCGCGATCTGCGCGAAAAAGTATTCAAACGGGTTGTCGGATTCTCCAATGCGGAGATGGATCAGTTCTCCACCGCATCGCTGATTACCCGAAGCACGAACGATATCCAGCAGATCCAGATGGTCTCCGTCATGGTGCTGCGAATGATTGCCTACGCTCCGATCCTTGGCATCGGCGGTGTGCTGAAAGTCATGAAAACGGGAGCCGGTATGGAATGGATCATTGTTCTTGCGATCATCGTCATTCTCGGCTACGTGATGCTGCTTGTCTCCCTTGCGATGCCGAAATTCAAGCTGATGCAGAAACTGGTTGACAACATCAACCTCGTATCGCGTGAAATCCTGACCGGACTCTCTGTCATTCGTGCGTTCGGAAGAGAGGACAAAGAGGAAGAGCGCTTCGACGGTGCGAATAAGGAACTGACCAAAACAACCCTGTTCACCAACCGCGTCATGACCTTTATGATGCTGGTATGATGATGATTATGAACGTGCTGACCGTCGGAATCGTATGGGTCGGTGCACATAAAATCGATGCCGGCACGATGCAGGTCGGTGCAATGACTGCATTTATTACCTACGCCATGATGATCGTCATGTCTTTCCTGATGCTGACAATGATGTCAATCATGCTGCCGCGTGCCGCTGTTGCCGCCGGCCGTATCGATGAAGTCATTCAGACAGAATCCTCCATTCAGGATGTCAAAAATCCGGAGCAGCTGGAGGTTCACAACGGAGTTGTCCGCTTCGATCACGTCAACTTCCGTTATCCGGGCGCCGAGGAGGATGTGCTGCATGACATCGACTTCGTTGCCGAGCCTGGCAAGACGACGGCGATCATCGGAAGCACCGGCTGCGGTAAATCGACGCTGGTCAACCTGATCCCACGTCTCTATGATGTGACGGGCGGAAAGATTACGCTCGACGGAAAAGATATTCAAAACATTACGATGAAGGATCTGCGCGATGAGATCGGTTTCGTGCCGCAGAAGGTGTGTTGTTCTCGGGAACGATCGCATCCAACCTGCGCTTCGGAAAAGACGATGCGACGGATGCGGAGATCGAAAAGGCAGCCGCAATTGCGCAGGCAACCGAGTTTATCGAGGCAAAAGATGACAAATACGAAACCGCGATTGCACAGGGCGGAACGAACGTATCCGGCGGACAGAAACAGCGTCTGGCGATTGCGCGTGCGATTGCAAAAGACCCGAAAATCTTTATTTTCGACGACAGTTTTTCTGCACTTGACCTGAAAACGGATGCGGCGCTTCGAAAAGCACTGGCGGAGAATGTCAAAGACAGCACCGTGATCATCGTGGCACAGCGGATCAGCACGATTCTCCATGCGGAGCAGATTCTGGTGCTCGATGACGGAAAAGTAGTCGGAAAAGGTACGCATGAGGAGCTGCTGAGAAGCTGCGAGGTTTACCAGGAGATTGCGAAATCCCAGCTGTCAGAGAAAGAGCTTGGACTGAAGGAAAGTGAGGTGGCTGACCATGAGTAATGAAATGAACCAGCAGCCGCGCAAAAGAGGACCGATGGGACGGATGGGCCGCGGCATGCAGCCGGGCGAGAAGCCGAAAGATCTGAAAAAATCGATCAAACAGCTCGCCCAGTACATCGGAAAATATAAAATTGCGATTTTTATCGTTATGATCTGTGCCGCATGCTCAACGGTGTTCAACGTTGCCGGACCAAAGATTCTCGGAAAAGCTACGACCGCACTGTCCGAGGGACTGATGGAAAAGATCCGGGGCACAGGAAGCATTGATTTTGCAAGAATCGGAACGATTCTGCTGTTTGTACTTGGCCTGTATCTGATGAGCGCCCTGTTCAGCTTCATCCAGGGATGGATCATGACGGGCGTGACGCAGAAGGTGTGCTATCAGCTTCGAAAAGAGATTTCAGAGAAGATCAACCGTATGCCGATGAAATATTTTGAGAGCCGCACGTACGGTGAAGTGCTCTCACGCATCACAAACGATGTCGATACGCTTGGCCAGGGACTGAACCAGAGTATCACGACGATCATCACCTCGGTGGCAACGCTCATCGGTGTTCTGATCATGATGCTGAGTATCTCCCCATTGATGACGCTGATCGCGCTTGTGATCCTGCCGATTTCAATGGGACTCATCGGACTCGTGACAAAGAAATCACAGAAATTCTTCCGTGCCCAGCAGGAATACTTAGGCCACATCAACGGTCAGGTTGAGGAGGTTTACGGCGGCCATCTCGTCATCAAGGCATTCAACCGCGAGAAGGATACGATCGAAGAGTTTGAAAAAACCAACAATATTCTTTACGATTCCGCATGGAAATCCCAGTTTTTATCCGGCATGATGCAGCCGATTATGATGTTTGTCGGAAATTTAGGCTACGCCTGCGTGGCATTGACCGGCGGACTTCTGGCGATCAAAAACGTGATCACGATCGGTGATATCCAGGCATTTATCCAGTATGTGAAAAACTTTACCCAGCCGATCCAGCAGATTGCGCAGGTTATCAACATGGTACAGTCGATGTCGGCGGCATCCGAGCGTGTCTTTGAATTCCTGAACGAGGAAGAGGAAGACCAGATTGTCGAGAATCCGGCAGCAATCGAGACTGTGACAGGAGAAGTCACCTTCGACCACGTACATTTCGGCTACAACCCGGAGCAGATCATCATCAACGATTTCAGCGCCAAAGTAAAACCGGGCCAGAAAACCGCGATCGTCGGCCCGACCGGAGCCGGAAAGACGACGATGGTCAAACTGCTGATGCGCTTCTACGATGTCAACAGCGGAGCCATTCTGCTGAACGACCACAACATCAAAGACTTCAACCGCAGAGAGCTGCGCGATGCCTTCGGTATGGTCCTGCAGGATACGTGGCTGTTTAAGGGAACCATCATGGAAAATATCCGCTACGGCCGGCTCGATGCGACAGATGAGGAAGTCATCGCAGCAGCAAAAGCCGCAAGAGCCCACCACTTCATCCAGACCCTGCCGGGCGGCTATCAGATGGAACTGAATGAAGATGCCAGCAATGTGTCGCAGGGACAGAAACAGCTGCTGACGATTGCACGCGCAATCCTTGCTGACAACAAGATTCTGATCCTCGACGAGGCAACCTCATCCGTCGACACCAGAACCGAAATCGAGATCCAGAAAGCCATGGATAACCTGATGAAGGCAGAACAAGCTTCGTCATCGCCCACCGGCTGTCTACGATTCGCGATGCGGATCTGATTCTTGTCATGAAGGACGGAGATATCATCGAGCAGGCAACCATGAAGAGCTGCTTGCGAAGAATGGGTTCTATGCAAACCTTTACAATTCGCAATTTGAGGATGTCGTGGCGTAACATACAGCAATTCTATTTAAGAAGAAAGAGATTCCTGAAAACGGGAGTCTCTTTTTTGGGGAACAATTATGTAAAGAAAAATTTCATGAGTTTTCACCAAATTTTGCCGGAGATTTTTGGAATGCAGCCAGGTGTATTTCATGGTATGATAGTAGCAATATTTTCAAAAGAGAGGTATTGAATGGCAAAACTTGAAATTGTAAAGGACAGCGAGGGGAATAAGATCGTACTGATTCCAGAAATTCTATTTTTTAATAAACAGAACATTGAATGGGAATTAGTGGAACAATATTTGGAAAAGTATGTGGGAGAAATTGTGGAAATAGCCGAAACAAGAGAAGTCGTTTATATTGGGAAAAAATTTCCAGATGAATATAGCGGCTCTTTGTATACAAGAAAATCCAAAGGTGCCAGAGCCAAAGCAAAAGCTAATGCGGCACAGGGGATAATGGAAATGATTGAGATTGCAGCACAAAAGGTATTCTGTGAGAATCGAAAAGAAAAACATTCACAGGATGCACAGAAAGGTTGGTATTATTATCATACAAGATTTGCATTACCATTGTATAACAATAAAAATAAAACGGAAGAATATAACGTTTATACAGCATGTCTGGTAATTAACTGCGCATCGAATGGAAAATTGTACTTATATGATATTGTAGATATAAAAAAAGAAGCGAGTAACCCACTCAAGACTGAAAACAGCCAAGTGGTACAAAACCGCTTCTTTTAGTATAATATCATTTAGAATGAAATAAGTCAACTCAAAATATTGAGCTGTTCTTGGAATCATAATTCGAGAAAGAATCCATACATTTCAGCATCTGCATCAGTCAAAATGATTCGGGTGCTGTTTTACGTTGCGGCTTATCCCAAATACTGCGGGTTATCCCAGATTGCTTGAGGTAAAAGAAAAAATTTGGTATGCTGTTGAGAAGTAGAATCTTCGATAAGAAGAGTATGGGGGAAAATAATGAATTTAATTTTATGCGATGATGATAAAGTGTTTTTAAATAAACTGGAAATCAGAATTCGAGGTTTATGTCAGAAACATAAGATTGCAGTGAAAATGGAGTGCTACGTATCTGCGAAGGAGATGCTGGAAGGAATCAAAAATCTTGATGAGATTTCTGTTTTTTTTATTGATATCGATATGCCGGAAGTGAATGGATTTGAGGTTGCATCGTATCTGAAAAAGTGGAACAGAGAATGTTGTATTGTGTTTGTATCGAATAAGGATGATCTGGTGTTTCAGTCATTGGTGTATCATCCATTCTTTTTTATCCGCAAGGCACATCTGGATGAGGAACTGGAGCCGCAGTTGCTGGAACTGCAGAAAAAGGCAGGAAAGAAAGTTCCCCAAATAGAACTGCAGACAGGGCGTCAGAGTGTAAAACTTGCATTGCGTGATATCTGGTTTGTGGAGAGCGAGAAGAACTATCTGCTTTTCTATCGGGAAAAAGATACGAGGGACGAGGCGATTCGTGTAAGAATGAAAATGTCAGAAGCGGAGAAAAAACTAGAAGCGCATAAATTTGTAAGGACACATAAAGGATATTTGGTTAACATGAACTATGTATATCGGTTGCGCGAAAAAGAACTTCTGCTATTGAACGGGAAAAGCATTCCTGTCAGCAGAAATTATCTGAATCAGGTTCGAATGAAAATTATGGGAGTGGTGATGGAATGAGTGCAGCATTTTGGAAGGTTTTTGAACTTGCAATTTCTGTTTGGGAAAACATACTTTTGTTGGAATTCTGCATGGATTTTATGCAGCAGAAACCCAGAGGGAAAAAAGGTAAAATTTTGTGGGGAATTGCAGTACTATTTGGGCTAATCTTTCCTGCGTTGGAAAAGTATCCTGCGTTATATGACAGGTGGGAAATGTGGATCACATTGATTTGGCTTTTTGTCTATTTGATGGTGGGTACACGGGGAAGTGTTCTGAGAAAGGTTACTGCAGCGGTAGTTGCGAGAGCAGTATTGATGATGGTAAACACAGCGATCCTTTTCGGCGGCAGTTTTGTCCTTCAAGAAAGTGTTGCATCGTTTATTCAAGATCAGGATACAGTAAGAATTGCGCTCGTGCTATTATCAAAAATTTCTTATTTTTTTGTTGGTAAATTACTAAATAGTCTTTTGTTTGAACGAGAGAATCTGATAAGCTGGCAATGGATTGCCATGGGATGCAACCTTGTTTTCTCAATTATTGCGGGAGATACTATGATTTTGGTAGTAAGAGATCTGCCAAGTGTGCAGATGCAGGAACAGAAATGGATTTTGCTGTGCGTATGCTGTATCTGGCTGATGTGCCTGATTATGTACTTTATAGTACAGCAAATGAGCAAGGATAATCAAACAAAGCTAGAATATGAACTGATGAAAGAAAAAGAGAAATATTCAAAGGAAAGTATGGAAATTATTACGAGAAGTAATGAAGAATTACGAGAATTTAAACATGATTTGAAAAATTATCTTTTACCTCTGCAAGAGGCAATGGAGACCATGCCGCAGTCGGAAATGGTAAAGGTATGGGAAAAAATTAATCAGAAAATTGAAGATGTGCAGACGCTGATTCAGACCGGAAACAGTTATGTGGATTCTATGATTAATACAAAAATTACTCTTGCGAGAAGTGAAAAAGTAGATGTGAAATGTACGATTCTGAGCAAAATGGAAGGAATTGATGATTTGGAGTTTTGCTCTGTGTTTGGAAATCTTATGGATAATGCGATTGAAGCAGAGCGGAAAGTTACAGAGAAGAAAGAAATTATAATTTTTGTAGAGGAAAAAATGGGATATCTTCGGTTGGAGATTCAAAACAAAATAGAGAAATCTGTTTTAAATGAAAATTCAAGTTTGAATACGACGAAGAAAGATACAAGCAGCCACGGGATTGGGCACAAAAGTGTAAAACGGACGATGCAAAAGGTAGGTGGCGCGTTAAAGTATTATGAGACAGGAGATTTGTTTTGCGCAGAGGCAGTGTTTCCGATAAAATGATATCAGTGTCAAAAGACCTTTTGATACCTACCTCATAGAACGCAATAAAAAAGACTTTGTTTGTATGAAGGAAGCAAAAAGAATGCGGATTTCAAAGGACAAAGTCTTATTTTTTGCCATCTGTACCGATTATCCCAGATAGAGCATGATATCCCAGATCCGTTGACGATGGAGAAAATTTTCGTTATGCTTCGAGTACAGAAGAGAAAGAACGAAATTTTGAAAAGAGGGGATATATGGGAAAGAAAGTGTTGGGAGTTCTGACGATATTGTTGATTCTTACGGGTTGTCAGAATATGGGGAATGAGTCAGAAAATTTGCAGCAGGTAAAAAAACAGGAAAATGGAGAAGAACGGAATATTTCTATCAGCAATGATGAAACGGAAACAAATGTGACACATGAAAATGATCAGGAATTAAGCGATGGTGAGCATATTAGTTTTCAGCTTGGCAGTCAGGCAAAAATTGATGCGGTTGTTGACATGCCTGACAAAAAATGGAACGAGTTTGAAAAATGTGTGATAGAAGTGGATGGATTTCAAGGAGAAAGTGTGTTCAATAAAATACTTGGGAAAATCCCGGAAAGTGGATTGGAAACAAGAAAAGGAGACACAGGAGAGCCGGATGTTTGTTATTCGTATGAGGGAATACTTGGCGAACAATTAAAAAATCAAAATGGAACGGTGTCTGTCAGCAATATATTAGGAGTAGAAACGGAAGAAGGAAAAAAAGTTTATTATAATTTACCTGTTGAATATATTACATCAGCCTATGGTGAAGGGATTTTAGTCAGAGACAATGAGCAGGAAATTTCATTGGAAGACGAAGAAAAGCTGATAGAGGAGGGAAAAGAGTTTGTTAGATGGATTGGAGACTGGGAAAAGGTTGAATTGACCAGTAAATACAGTTTTTCGTATAAACAGATGGAAAAACAGCAGGAATTAATGGAACAGGCAATCGAGAATGGAGAATTGCTAAAGCCTCAGAAGATTCAGAAATATGAGTGGTCAAAAGCAGATGATTGTTTCCTGGTGTTTTTTCAGGGTTATCTGAATGGGGTTCCTGTATTATGCAATGAAATTAACCGGCAGGATGATCTTTATATTCCGTCATCTAAAATACAGGTTGTTATAACGGAGGGCGGGATTCAATATCTTCAAGCAGTTAATCACTATGCTATCCGGGAAAAGGAACCGGTATCTCTTGCGGAAAAAGATATTATCTTGGAAACGCTGAGAAATAAGTATGATTTGGCAATTGCTGAGCCGATTACGCTGGATCAGATGAAACTGATTTATTACCCGATGACAACGGGAAGAAATGAAACGGGGCATTGGATGTGTGATATGATTCCTGCGTGGCAGTTTCGATTTATAGAAGATGAGATCGAACAGTATGTTTACATCAATGCACTGGATGGACGGGAAATTGCGGGGTGAGTTTGTCTGAGCTTTATGATTTACTCAAAGAATAAATTATTTTTGTGAAAGATGTGGCTCCGGGCTAAGCGGGGTCACATCTTTTATAGAGACGCAGAGAAGTTTCGAGGGATGGAATGTATCAACCAGTAAAACTATCTCGAAAATCAAAACAGAAAGAAGGTGATCTTTCATGAATTTTTTTCGAATGATAAAAATGGATTTTACGAGAATGCTTTTATCAGGAAAATTTTATTTTGCCATTGCAGGTGCGATGCTGGTTACTGTGTTGAACATCAGTCAGGAAGCAATGCAGAGCCGGTGGAATGTATCGGTATATTACCTGGTTGTCAGCAGCCATGGTGTGGGTGCATTTTTTGAAGTGTTTTCTGTGCTGGCTGTGCTGCCGTTTGCGCTGAGCTATTGGGAAGACAGCAGAAATGGCTATCTTAGATGCATTGAGACACGCATAGGGAGAACAGCGTATTGCTGGTCGCATCTGGTAGTGGCCTTTTTCGGCTCTGTGATCAGTATTTTTCTGGGAATGGCAGTTGTTTATGGCGTTTTGGCATTAAAAATACCGTGGATAAAAAAAGAAGAGCTTGAAACATTAACAGGCGGTTTAAACTATGGAAATGGACTCGTCCTGCCGTTTTACCTTGCCGCAAGATTTGGAATTGAGGCTGTCAAATATGCATTTATGGCAGTTTTTGCGCTTATGATATCGGGGAAAATAAAAAATCTGTTTGTGCTGGTCAGCACACCGGCTCTTTTTTATTATGCAAGCCAGCTTGTAGCAGAAGCGCTGCAGCTGCCGGGGCAGATGAGATGGTACCAGCTCCATGGGGGAAGTATCCAGAATTTTAAGGATTTTTTTGTGATAGCTGGTTATTTCCTCATTCTGACAGGAATGGAAGGTGTAATTTTCGTGCGAATGGTAAAGAGGAGGGAGCAGAATGGATAGAATACGGATGAGCCTTCGGGTATGTCAGATACGTTTGCGGAAAACATTCACAACACCACGGTTTTATGTTGCGCTGTTGTGGATTGCGATCCTTTTTCATGTAATGACGGTGGGTATTCGAGGCTTCTGCGAGCAGACCGGAGTTGATGTGACTTTTTGGATGCTGCCGTTTATGACCAGATATAATGGAGACCAGATTATCATCGTTCTTGGGGCTCTGCTGCTTTTCTGTGATGCTCCGTTTCTGGAACCGAACAGCGGGTGGCAGATTCTGCGGGCCGGGCGGAAAAGCTGGTTTTGGGGAAACATGCTATACATTGTGGTTGTTTCCTTTTTTTACACCATATGCTTAAGTATGATTCCGGTACTGCTTGTGTTTCCGAATGTAGGGTGGGAAACCGGATGGGGGAAGGTGATCAGTACGCTGGCTCAGACGAATGCGGCATATACCTTTGACCAGGAACCGTTGGATTATCTGATCCTTTCGCGATTTTCGCCGCAGGAGGCAATGGGGCTCACAATGCTTGCAATCTGGTGCCTGTCGGTTATGACAGGCGTTGTGAGTTATGCCGGAAATTTTCTGGTACACAGGGGATTTGGAATCGTCATCAACTGCGGCATCGCACTCACCGCGCTTCTGCTCAGCAAATTTTCCAACATCACAATCGGCTATTACTGCGCACCGCCGCTTTGGATGAACATTGCGAGCTACAAGTGGCAGGGGTATGGAAACGGGCCGTCGATGGCATATGTTTACAGTGTCTTTGCGATTGTCATCGGCGCATGCACGATCCTCTCGTATCTCGGGATTCGGAAAAAGGATCTGAACTTTGTGGAGGAAATCTGAAAGAATGGAAGAAAAGATAAGAATAGAAAACGTGACAAAAAAGTTTGGCAGCTACGCGGCGCTGGACGGGATCAGCCTGAGTTTTGAAAAAGGAAAAATTCACGGAATGATCGGAAGAAACGGAAGTGGCAAGACGGTTCTGTTCAAATGCATCTGTGGATTTCTTCGGGTGGACGATGGAGCGGTTTTGGTGGATGGAAAACAGATCGGGAAAGAGATTGAAGCGCCGGAGAGTATTGGCGCCATCATCGAGACGCCGGGCTTTCTTCCGGGATACAGCGCCAGACAGAATCTGCAGTTTCTCGCCGGCATCCGCAGGAAGATCGGGAAAAAGGAGATCGATGAGGCTATCCGAAAAGTCGGACTGGATCCGGAAGCGAAAAAGCATGTCGGCAAGTATTCGCTCGGCATGCGCCAGCGTCTCGGCATTGCACAGACGATTATGGAAGAACCTTCTCTCCTGATCCTGGACGAACCGATGAACGGTCTCGACAACCAGGGCGTGCAGGAGATGCGGCAGCTGTTTTTGAAGTTAAAAGAGGAAGGAAAAACGATTCTTCTGGCCAGCCACAACCGGGAAGACATCGCGGCACTGTGCGATACGACGGTGGAGATTGACAGAGGAAAGATTACGAAAACGAGGACGTGAACAATGGCAGACAGACACACAACAGAAAAATTGCTGGAAGCGAACGCTTTCCGGAAAGGTGACACTCTTTGCAAAAGTAACGATTTTACCGGGCGATGAGCTCCCGTACCATGAGCATCACGGCGAGACGGAAGTGTATCACATTCTGTCCGGGGAGGGAATATATCAGGATAATAACAAAACATATCCGATGCAGGCGGGCATGACGACGTTCTGCGAGGACGGCAGCGGCCATGCCGTTTCCTGTAGCGGAAAAGAACCGCTGGTATTTCTGGCAATGATCCAAAAAAAGCGGAATTGCTGTAAAATAAGCTGCCGCACGTTAATGCGGCAGCTTCTGCATCTCTGTTCATCAGTGAATAGTCCCCACCCATATTCCAACTGCTATCAGTAATATACCTGCTACGCGGCCCACTAATTTTGCCTTTTGATATCCCAAAAAGCGGTTGTTTCCGGCGTGGTAAACGGAAAGAAAACAACATCAATTCCTATTACTATGCTTCCCATCCCTATCAGGAAGCTGCTGTTTGATATAATTCCATAAAACATCACCAGGAATCCTAAAATAATACCGGAAATAAAATATTTAACTTTAGGTCCATCTTTTTCCATTACTTTTTATAGCGGCTTTCGCATGCATCACTGCAAAATCCAACACTTCCGTTTATTTTTTGCCACAGTAACTACATCTTTCATACAGATTCCTCCTATTTTTCATAGCTCTCAATTCCACACTCATGTTTTTTACTTTTCTTGTCGTAATTGATTCCCACTAGCAGAACTTCTCCCGTATACTGTCGCAAAGATCCGGATATTTTTTATCCGCGATCTGATTCAACGCTGTCTGTGCACTCTTATTCCATTTCAATTCCACAACCATCGCCGGGTACTGCTGTATATATTCCGGTTTCGGTAAAAACACGAAATCTGCAAATCCTCTTCCTGTCGGCATTTCACGGACAGGTTTGAAATAATACTGCATAGCACTTAAATATGCGATCGAAATCACACTGCTCAATGAATTTTCATCGTGATACTGAATTACAGATGTATAGGCCATGTGAATTTCTTCTATCTTTTCAGCAACGCTTTCCGCATCTCCATCCAGTGTCGCATCCAGCAGTGCATCCGATTCTCTCTGAAACGAAATCCATTCATTCCATTTTTTTCTTTTTACCGCCTTCGTCAGCTCCAGCCGTATTTCTTCATTTGGCACAAACGCTGTTTCCTGCTGCTGATCATATCCCAGATACCCCAGATGGATGAGGTATGTGAGCACATCATCCTTATCGGAAAAGTTTATCATATCATTCTGAAACGTTGAAGTATCTACTTCACAGATCCGCCTGCCAGCAGTTCAATCATTGCCGTTTTCAGACCATCAAAATTCATGTTAATCATCGGTACAATTGATTCATACGTGCCCGTTTCTGACCAGTAGCTCTGATATTTATTCCAGGTCATAACCTCTACAACTGCTTTTGGATTATAAACCTGATACTCTTCCAGCAGATATCCGTCATACCAGCGCTTTACTTTTTCAAAATCGCTGTTGTATGTCCGACAGAGCGCCTGCACTTCTTCTTCTGTAAAACCAGTGTATTTTGCAAAAACTTCGCATCCAGCATTGTAAATTCTGAAAAATTGTTCAGTGCAGACTGTGTCCTTATTTTTTTGATCGGCAGGATTCCAGTCAGATATGCAAGATGAATATATTTCGAAGGTTCCGTTCCCTTAAAAAGCCCTCGCAAAAAGTTGATATATTCATCCTGTATTTTCTGATTTGCCGCCTCATCTCGAATCAGTACATCCCACTCGTCCAGAATCAGAATAAACTTTTTTCCTGTTTTTGCACTGATCTGTGACAACGCATCCGGAAGCGACGATGTTCCCTCCGATAATTCTTTTTCATATGTTTCACGCAGCTCTTCAATCACATTTTTGTTAATAAAAGTGATTACCTGATCTGCACCTCCGGCCGCTCAATACACCACTGAATGTCAATATGAATCACGTCGTACTGATTCAGATGCTTTCGAAAATCCGCTGTTTTTCCGACCTCAAGTTTTTCGAAAATTTCTTCCGTATCCAGACTTCTGCTGTAATACGCAGTGAGCATATCCGCCGTGATTGATTTTCCAAATCTTCTGGGTCGGCTGTTGCAGATAAACTTTGATGTTGTGTCTATCACACTGTTGGTGTATTCCAGTAATCCTGTTTTATCGATATATATTTTGGAGTTTAACACATCCTGAAACGCATTGACCTTCGAATTAAAGAATCGTCCCACAACATTCCTCCCTTTTTGATCTCACGATCTATCGTCATTTTATCACCCACCTACGAAAATAGCAAGACCGGCAAAAACCAGGAACACGATTCATTGCTATTTCCTCAGCACCTGATTCAAGCGTGAACATGCTGTGTTGCAAGCACCACTTTGCGGTGCATTTTGCCCTCATTCAGTTGCCGTAGCACGCTACGCTACCTTCATTCGGACAAAATCTCCCACAAACGGGACTCGCAGCCTGCGAAAAGCCTTTTTCAGACACGCTCTGGCGTTATGTATTACCGCCTATTGTCACATGTCACGGCTGACAACGGTAACGGTAAAGAGCGAAAAAGAAATAAAAAAGCTGGTACAGTGTTATGCACACAGATGGAAGATAGAACGGTTTCATTTTATATTAAAGAGTGGATGCAAAATAGAAAAGAACCAGGCAAGGGAATATGGGAGATTAAGCTTTCTGACGTTATTATATTCTGTCATTGCAATGCAGATATTAAATCTGACTTATCTTGGGAAAATATGTCCGGAAATTTCAAGTGGGATCGTATTTGCTGAAGAGGAATGGAAAGTATTATGTTGTTGCGCAAGAAAAAGCAAGGAAATTCCTGAAGCGTATTCACTTAAAGAAGCAATTTATGATCTGGGAGTTCTTGGAGGGACGAAAGGTGCTCCGAGCGATGGTATGCCCGGAGTACGTTCTATCTGGCAAGGACTGGATGTACTATATTCATTGCTTGCTTATCGAAATTATCTTGTATAAATATGGGTCAAGTTAAGGCTTTAGCTATGGGGATATAAGACGTGTCCATCGAATTTACGCAAGTAATTGAGATGGGCAAAATAGTGGTTGTATTAAAAAAAAATTTGAAAAAACGCGAAAAATATCCCCCAGAGGGGCTTATTTTAGCGTTTTTTTTATGTTATTATGCTTACGTCAAAATTTTGATCCTGTAACGTCAGAAAGTTCCGCACTTTTTGACGCGCAGGATGCGGGAACAGCTGTAAATCGCCGCCATTCCTCCGCTTCGGGGCGTTTTCCTCTGCTTCCTGCAAATCAATTCCAAAATCCTTTTGCAGCAGACCTGCAAGAGGATTTTGACTTTAATTACAGATAGAAAAGAACAGGCAGACTATGAAAATGTTAAAAGAAGTAGAAGAATATTGGACACGCCGGGCAGAGAGCTATTCGGATGTTGTCTGTCATGAACTGAATCACAGCAATGAAAAGAGCTGGATGGATGTCATATTGAAAGAAATTCCAGAGGATAAAAAGATAAAAATAGCCGATATGGGAACTGGTCCTGGATTTTTCGCCATTAGCCTGGCAAAAAGAGGGTATGATGTGACCGCGGTAGATTATACGCAGGAAATGCTGAACCATGCTATGCAGAATGCGGGAACGTATGCTTCCAGGATCACATGGATGAGAGGAGATGTGCAGAATCTAGAAAACATACAGGACGGAAGTTTTGATGTAATTGTAACAAGAAATCTCACCTGGAATCTGGAAGAACCGCAGAAGGCATATCAGGAATGGTGCCGTGTTCTGAAAAAAGGAGGCATTCTTTTAAATTTTGATGCAGGATGGTATAACTATCTTTTTGATGACAAACAGAAGAATGCATTCGAAGAGGATCACAGAAATGTAGAGGATGCAGAAGTTTTTGATTTCAATGCATATGATGAAGCGTATAAGATGGAAGAAATCGCCAGAAATCTGATTCTGAGCAGATGCGCGCGTCCGACAGAAGATCTGAGGATGATTCGTCGGGCTGGTTTTTGCGAAGCAACGGCAGACAGGGAGGTCTGGAAAAAAGTCTGGGATGATGTAGAAAAAATTAATTTTGCATCGACCCCGCTTTTTATGCTCCGCGCGGTAAAGTAGAGGAATAGCATGATAAAAAATGGTTAACAGTGATCGGAAAAACAATACTTCTGCTGATCGGAATTACGTTCCTTTCTTTTTTACTGGTTTATCATTCGCCGGGAGATCCGGCAATGGTGGCACTGAAAAAATCCGGTATGCGTGTTTCGGAAAAGGCACTGGAATTAAAACGGGAAGAGCTTGGCCTGAATGATCCTTTGCCGTGCAGTATGGAAGATGGCTGAATGAATTCTTCCACGGAGATCTGGGAGAATCCTATAAAACAGGAAAGCCGTGGCCGGCGAGTTAAAGAAAACGATTCCGGCGACTCTGCTTCTGACAGTGGCAGCGCTCGCGCTTACGATCCTGATTTCCTTTCGATCGAGTCTGTGATGCGAAGTATAAAGGACATGAAGGGTTTGAACGGTAATAAGATTGATTTCGATTTCGTTTCTACTATTTTCTTTCGTTCCCTTCCCTTTCCCA
>ENA-OQIG01000078-OQIG01000078.1-human-gut-metagenome-genome-assembly--contig:-NODE-78-length-56063-cov-2.921821_pt1 | contig 56063 bp, 71 predicted proteins | sample MGYA00242576_ERZ504741 | MGnify/ENA primary metagenome ERZ504741 (study PRJEB26092, sample SAMD00036436) | human gut metagenome | host: Homo sapiens | study: EMG produced TPA metagenomics assembly of... | reverse complement strand
CGAAAATAGAGTTATCACCCATTGTTCGCGAGAACTCTGACAGTTGTATATCCTGTCCAGAGAATTTCTGTTGTACCCAATGTATAATCGCCGATGTTTTCATCTTTAATTAATGGGTTAACTTGGTTGCTGGTTGTTCCTGTTCCTGACCATTCAGTAGCAGCTTGGTTTGTCCATTTTAATATGGTTGGCGCTATACTTTTCATGACCACACTTTGTGGGTCTGTGCTATTAGCTGCATTACTTTCATCTTGAGTTGTTATCGTTCCTATCGTTGGAGTATATGTGGAGTTCTGTAATTGAGTCTTGTATGCCCCCATAACAGCACTAAATAAATCAGTATCGCCAACTTCCCCAAGTGATGACATTGAAGTTACAGCTGGAGCTCTGTCAGCCAGCTCTGCCAGACGCTGGTTAGCAGTGGCAAAGGTCTGATACCACGCGCCAAGCGTCACCCATCCATAGGTTGTGAGATAAGACTTGAGAGCTTCTTTCCTGGATTGTTCTCCGTTATCAATAGGTAGCGATTTTTGTACAGCGCGTTCATACTCGTCGGCTGCTCTCTGAATCCGTGTCTCGATATCCGGCAATGTTCCGTTGCCAGAATTTCTTTTTTCCAGAAATGTTGTCACAAACTCACTGGCAGCGTTGTCCATGTCGCTAATCATATTATCCATGGCTGCACGTTGTGCTGAGATAACACCGCTGTATTCGTTTTTACTGAAGGGATTAAAGAATTTTCCAATCGTCGATTGATCTGTTGTTCCGTTTCCTTCTACTGACAGGCTGGCTGAACCACAGATACCGCTGCCATTGGATACCGTGACAGTGTAATTACCACTGGCGGTTTTAGCTGATTCTGTCATCAGTGAAGTCGAGGATTTGGCCGTCTGATTAAAATCATTTAGTCCTGCGTTAACCGCATACTTACACAGTTCCATTTCAAAAATGCCACGCGCTGCTGTTCGTGTGGATGCCTGAACTGGCTGTACAGTCATTGAATAACCATTTGCGATATTATCAGCGGCAAGTTGCACCATCACATTGGCGGACCCAACCCCCATTATCGATGCGCCCCATAACATAATGAGCTGAGCGATACTCCAGCCATTTCCGGTTGGAACGATCATCAGAAAACCTGCAACGACACTCAGTGTGCCGACGATATCGCGTCCGGTGCTGAATACCTGTCCCTGATGCCCCGAACGCACAACATGACGGATACCAATGAACATAAACCAGACAACGGCAAGTACGGCGATGATACTGTTGAACGCCCCGAACATGCTTCCGATCAGAGTGGGGGCGCTGGTTGACAGTGGATTGGTGACTACATCACCGAATATCGTGACCAGCGCCTGGCGGGACAGATCGTCAGGATTGGTGGCGGCAGACACAATATCCTGATAGGTCACTGAAGCCATTGCCGGCAGTGAGGATATAGCAAGGCCTGCACAGAGTGCGCGAAGTAAAATTTTCACAGTAACTCCGGAATAGAATTGCGTATGGGCAAAGGCCACACAGGATTTAATTAAGGGGGATGGCGACATGCCAGTGGTACTGGCATCTGGACGTGATCAGTATTGTTTACTGGTTACGGCAATTAATGTGGCATTGCGCCAGCCATTGCGGTCGTTCAGAAAATCACGGAAAGTCCCCTGCTCGGGTTCGCTGACTTTTCGTTCATGCAACTGCCAGAGGCGGTATGTAACAATCAGTGCTCTGGAAGCACAAAGAGCGACGCCTGACAGTATCAACACAAGAGTGCTGATGGCGCGTACCAGAGTCGTAAGAGGTAATGAAGAGGCGGCAAAGAGCATACCACTGAGAAACAAAGCGATGGCCAGCAGACTCCAGCAACAGAATCGCCATACTGTTCTGCGCCGGCGGAAACGACGATCCAGATCGTCTACTGACATATGGCTGGCCTGCAGAGCTTCTTCCCACGTGAGGTGGAGTTGCGCCTTTTTATTATTTACCTGACGAAATCTGTCCAGCCTGCGTTTTTGTTGTTCCAGCATATGCTGTACAGAATTCGTTATCAGGCGAGTCTCCATCAGAGGAACAAAAATGTTAATAATCCCCCGGGTGGCTATGCGGGTTATGGATGGTGATTTTTTGACGTTTTTCGTCTGGTCTGAATTTTCCGGTAACTTATTCATTTTTTCAGTCCTGTTCTGACGTCAGCTTTCAACGTGCGTTTGCCTGATTGATTGTTTTCTCAAGGCTACCGAGTTGTTTTTCATAATACTGGCGGGCAGTCAGAGCCAGTTGCTGGCCAGAGATAACATTACCCTGGCGGATCTGTTCTTTCAGATCGTTCAGCTGCCAGTTCATTTGCGCAGTGATTCTTACCAGTTCACGGAGCAGGTTATCCCCCTGCATTTCCTGTAAATCCACCAGGTATGCTGTGTTGGCGTAGCGCCGGCCAGCCTCAAAAGCTTCAAACTCACGGGTACTCATATATCCCCGTGCTTTTGCTTCTGGTGAAGCCACCTGGTCGAAGTAAGCGGCCGCTGAGTCTGACTGCAGTGTTTCAGCCAGTGCTTTACGTGTGGTTTCATCAGGCGTGCTGTCAGCAATCAGCGTCAGTTGGGGATTCGACGCAGAATCAATGATGCCGTTGTATTCGTTCTGGAGTCCGACGTAGGTTCGTCCACTCTGGGTATTTACTTCTCCTTTACCCAGAGCACGACCGGCAGAGGGGCGGGAAGTGTTTTTCATGTAAGCAGTCGCTGCATCTATTTGCTTCTGATCCCATGTCAGTGCCGCAGGTGTGTCCGCTGTACCTGCGCCGTGGTAAATCGAGCGTACCTGACTGTCTCCACCTGGTATTTCGCCCACAGAAGGACAAACGGCGGTTCCTCCAAAACGTGCATATTCTGCTTCTGTACAGTAACTGGCGTGTATGGCCGCGCATCATAAGCTTCCCGCACGGGAGAGTTTGCTGCGCTGGCCAGACGGTCGCGGATGCTACGGTTGCTCACACCGCCACCTTTACTGAGTTTTGAGGCTGCGGATGCTGAGGCACTTTTGCTTTCTGTTGCAATCCCTGATGCGGATTCACTGCAGATGGAGTCTGGCACGGTGAAACTTTTCCGTGCCTCCTCGAGGCGCTGAGTTTCATTACTGAAAATCATCTGCTGACGTGTCGCCTGTCCGTTCTGGGCAATGACACTTGCCAGCTTTTCAGAGTTCTGATTGATAGCGGTACCCGTGGCTGTCTGGGTACTCAGTATGTTGCCAAGGACATCTTTGATGGCTTCCATTCTGGGGATGACCTGCTCTTCAACAGGCCGGCTGGCGACGACGGTGACTGAATAAGCATGAGCCTGGCATGCCGTTCCACTCAGGGTGGCTATAAGGGCTGCGAGTAATGTTTTTCTTTGCATTTTATTGTCTCCTGCTCGGGATGGAGCACAAGGTCAGGAAGGCTGTCGTATTTTCTGTCTTCAGGTAGTGGGGCCAGTGGGAAACACTGATATCGCCTGGTGATATACCTTTCCTGTTCCGGTTATCGATGATGCTGAAAGAACGACGTCTGACGCGCCGTAAGGTGGAAGGGTCAGTATCCATAACAGGCCAGTCACCGGCACTCAGTGCCGGCGTTCCGGGAACGGATGGCCATAACCAGGTATCATCGGACATCAGCGAAGCCAGCGGTGAAGGGAGTATCCACTGGATGACATGCTGAACGTCGAATGGTGCTTCATCCGGGACAGAAACCTGCCATATTGCCGTTGTTATCAGCTCATCTGTGCTGGACGGCAACAACAGCCGCATGCCTGTGACCTTTCCCTGTGTTCTGGCATCCGAGGCGTATATCACTCTGGGATTGGGGGCCGGATGTAACCTGAAGACACGTGACGGCAGAGTGAATGAGAAACTGTCACCTTTTACCTCAAGTTTTTTAAGAAATACCTGCCCTCTGGCAGGTCTCCGGCAGCGTGGGGTGATATGAATTGTACACATCAGAGATTGTATCCCTGTTTTCGGATGAGCTCCGAGGCCAGTTCTTCAATAACATTGTCACTGTTATGTTGGCCCGCCCGGTGCTCAATTAATGACGTTGCAGAACCTCTGGGGAAGTTTTCGGCCAGAATCTTACGTGCCCGAACTGAACCTAACTTATTTGTCAGTGTTTTACGCAGGGCACTGTCTTTTGGCGATGAGTTCAGCGCCCATAGCTCCAGTGGACCGACGGTAAATTTGAGTATTCTCGCAAGCGTGCCACTTTTTACCCTGAATACTCCCAGAACAGGAACACCACTACCATCTGGTGCCGGCCTTCCGGCATTTTCAGGAAGCGTTTCAGCATAAATTCAGGAACGTTGAAGTTATCCCTCAGTACGGGGATATCTTCGGGTTTGTAGCGCAGTAACCAGAGAGTATTTGCTGACTTAAGAACGCTTTCCGGGTAGTCCCTCAGATACTGCGTACTCAGAACCGTGCGGATAGCAAACTTGCGTTGCTCACGCTCCTGGGTATCCAGATTTTCCCAGATGAAGTCAATGCCCCGGGCGTTATGCAGTTCATCATAAACTTTTGTCTTAACCTCCTGATCAAGTTGGTTAATACGTTTAAGAGCGATTTCATGGTATTCCCGTGGAAGCTGCTTTAACACTTCATCCCTGTATTGTGGCAGGGTGAAGTCACCACCGGCGATCTGACCTGCAAGCAGGTACATGATGCCGGTTTTAAGCCTGCCTGCAGGCGTTTTGTCACCGGCAACATTATTCAGATCGACAGCGATGACCCGGGTTTCCGGGTTGATCATAAACCGGTATACCCGGATATCATGGGGTAGTCGTTATGTCCCTGCTCGAGAGCGCGGCGGATGTAGTCCAGCAGAAGTTCGTTTGAACCATCACGCTGAACAGTACCGAAAACATCCCTGAGACTGGTATGGCCCAGCATCGAGGACACTTCGGGAAGCTGGGGCATTGCCTGATAATGTGCCCGCTGAGCCGCCATGATATACCCGGCATTGTGGAGCATATCCCGGACTTCGAACCAGGTTGATCTGGCCCACCAGGTTGCATCATGTTTTTCATACAGTCCCGAGTCCTGCAGTGCTGAATCCACCAGTTCTTCCGTTGAGGCGCGATAAAGTCGCGGATTATTTTCACCGTACTCTTTAAAAGCCAGCTCGATAAGCTGGTTGATAATTTGTCGGGTGTCTCCGGGGTTACAGGGTTGACCGGTACCGGTATCGACACAGAGAGCACACAGCACAGATGACATGAAATTCTTTTCCGGCGTAATAGGCTTTTTAGCGCCGTACATCACGTCAAAAAGGTTACGGGTGTATTCCGGATCATTGCTCAGAATAATACCGACAGCTTCGTCTTTTCTTTCCGGAGGAAGACTGTCGCGAATAAGCTGAACCAGTCCCTGAGCACTGTATCCCTTATCGATATAGGCAATGAAGGCAGGTTTTTCTGAGCAGATGATATCTGTATTTCCGACAACGTATTAATCAGAACTGATTTACCCAGTCCCGGATCGCCTGGTGCCAGTTCTGTATGTTTATTTTGTTGGGATGACGCCAGACCAACCTCAATTGCGGAACCGTCTTCTGTATGTAACATAAGATTCCCTTTACCTCGCCAGACAGAGCCTGCCTGTTAAGCGGGAAAAGCGAGATGGCATGTGACAACGGGGGATACAGGGGAACCGGGCCGGAGCCTCCGGATGCCGCGAGAATGGTATTCACCCAGGCGCGTCGGGGATCGCCAAATGTTGTCGTGGTGCCACATACGCCCCAGCCTTCAATGGCCGATTTCAGAATGGCCTGGTTTCGTGTGCATATTTCACGTGTTTTTCCCCACGTGGAGGCCATGATGGTCATTATGCAGACAGGTTCTTTTTCATCCGTTGCCGCCAGGGTCATAACGGATTCATACATTGGACGAACGGCAGAAATGAAGCTGCTGTAAGTCAGAAGCGTTTTCTTCAGATTAAGAGCCTTCATCCCGCCGGGCATCAGATCCATTCTGATGCGCCAGGACTGCGCGGGGGACGGCACGGACCAGTTCGTTAAACGTCTGCAGATTTTGCGGAGGTAAAGTAATCGATACCATTCCGTGCCAGAGTCCGCCCGCCTGAACCAGGTTGCCCTGTGTGGTCACCTGAGTGTTGAATAACTGCAAATGCAATGAAGGAGCATGTAGTACGGATTCATCGTCAGTCCAGCGATATCCCGCTGGCTGGGCATCTTCAGGCAGGTGGGGTTGCCAGTTACGCGGTGTGCTGTGCCGTTCTGTCTGACGACGTATTTCACGCCCGACCTCGTGTATATCCAGTAGCCGGAGAATCAGCCATCAGATGAATGTCTCAGTGCCTGTTCCACATTATCAAGAAAAGCTTCGTGGCGGATTTTCAGTGCAGATAAGGTCCACTGCCAGGGGGACTGGGCAAAGCGTGCTTTCGGTACCCGTTCAGCCAGTCTTCTGACAAGCTCATCATGGGCGGTGCGATCGCTGTTGCTGATAAGATCGGGTCCACTCCAGATCGCCAGCCAGCAACGCTCCCGGACCAGCCATGGGGACAGTGTTGTGACTTTCTCATCGACCACATCCTGTAACTGGATACCTGTATTAGCCAGTGAGCGCTTTTGTGGGGCGACCATGTCTTCGATTTCTTCTTTCCCCATGTCAGGATCACGCTCAAAAACGAAGCTGATTTTATGACCGCTGTTTTTATATGCCGTATTCAGGCTGTCACTCATGCTGGTGATCAGCGATTCCAGTGAACCTGGGCCAGTCTGGTCGGATGCTTCATCCATTTCCCTGAAAGCACCGCTGACTTCAAAGACAGAGAGATATTCTCCACGCTTTGTGGCTGCAATATAGGCGAATTCAGCCATGGGCGACGTTCACGATCCTGTCTGTCCAGACCAATTACAGTACGTAAATCGCAATACTCAACAAAACTGCTTGCGACAGAGAAACGGGATAGCGTGTTCAGACAGTCTTCGATAGTGAAGATTAAACGGTTTATGTTCATAGGTGAGGGAACTCCGGACTTACAGGAGGGAGGTTTGTGCAGTTTGATTTTTTTAATGCCACCCCGCGCTGGAGTGGCATGAAGAAAAATCAATCAACGTATTCTTTTTTGATGAATGAATCTGGTGTCAGAATCAGGGCAATCCCGTTCATTTTTTCACGCAGGGGCGAACGACCGGAAGGTGGATAGCGACGAAAAACGTCAGCGAAATCGGCCGGGCGGAAACTGCGGAATTTATCCTCAACCGCCAGTCTGTTTTGCATCAGTGCAGAGAGCGCTTCCCGTCCCCGCCGGACCCGGAACTTATCATTACTGAAAACTTCCTGTAATGAACGACGGTTAAGGGCCACGACCGTGGATGGATGAAGGTCGGGTAGCCACACCATAACGCCCTGTGCTGCGGCATAACCATTCAGTGAATGCCAGGCGTGGCAGAAAGCACATAAGCTGTAAGGCGGGCCGTCTTCATGAAACAGTTCCTGCTCTTTCTCTGACAACGACTCTGTACTGGTGATTTCAGCTTTCTGTACATGGCGGAGTGAAAGACGTCTGGCAGACAGACGGGCCTGCTCAAGCGCCCGTTCAGCGGCTTTTACTGCCGTGTTGTACTTTTCCTTTTCGCCGGTTGCGACTGGTTCACCACGCTTTTTTAACTTATCCAGATGTTCTGTGGCCTTATTAAGACGAACTCGTGTGTCACTGATTGTGTCGGTAAGCTGTCTGAGTGGCCATGAGTCATCCAGTCTGAAACGGTGCCTGACGTTTTGCCGGCAGCAGATACATCGACCGGGCGTTGTTAATTCCGGTTCCGGTAACAGTGGCTCCTGTGTATGAACCACATCAATTTCTGGAAAGGGATACAACCACAAGTCTTTAATGCTGTGTTGCATGAGCAGGCTCCGTACTGGTGTAACGTTTCACGGCTTCCAGAATGATGTTTGCGATTTCATCGGAACAGCATTCTGCAAAAATGAATTCCTGATCGTCCCGACTGTCGTGGGCAATCACATTGCCGTTTTCTGTTCGTCGTAACGTTATGTGCTCCGGGCTCCAGGCAGACATATGTGCCTCCTTGTATTGCCGAACAGGAAGGGCACCGGATAAATGCCAGTGCCCTGGTCAAGATTAGCCAATGGAAATTGTGGAAATCCCCAGCTGTTTCTGGCTGCGACTCATCATTCAGGTCCGGCGACAAGTAGCGCCCCAATGACGATAGATACAATGCAACCAGCCAGTCCCATCCCCCCTTGTTTCCCAACTTTTTCACGGCCAATTCAAGGCCCCGAGAAACAGAATTACGCCGATGAACTGCGCAATAGTCAGTGATGATGACTGTGCTGTTTTGGCACCTTGTTCGACATTGCGAACCATATCGGCAAGATCTCCATCGGCAAGAACGGCTTTGGGCAGCAACATCATGGGAATGAGCAGCAGGAACTTAGTCAGTTTGCTCCGGCATGACATTACAAACAGTTGTGCGTGGATAAATGCGGCGTACAGACGGGCCGCTACGACACGAATACGTGACATAGTTTCTCCTTAAATGGATATATCAGTGGTTTATATGAAGGTGAAAAAAATCAGAAGACGATTCCAATGCTTGCCAGCAGGGCATTGAGGACACGATCGATAAAGACCAGCAGGACGCCGGCAATAAATTTGACGTTTCCCTTACTGACGGATTCACTGGCACTCAGTGCGGTATGTCCATCGAGTCCGGCCTTGCGCCAGATGGATATCCCGTTCATTACAAATCCAACACCGGCCAGCTTGGCCAGCGACAGAACTGCATTTGCTGCGCCAGCAGCAGCGCCAAACGTCTGAGGTTGTACATATGCAATCGGGCCAAATGAGTCAGCCCTGAATCCCATTTGTACGCCTCCGGCGTTAATCATTGCCGGGAGTGATACGAGCATGCAGCTGGTTAACATCCCCGCAATAAATTTTCCGGGAGACATTTTTACCGGACCGGCTGAACGGGCGCGGGCAAACAGGGTAATCATGCTGATCACCCCGATGAATTCTCCCCAGGTAAACAGGAAATCCATTCCGGCACTGAAAATACTGCTGGCAAAGTTCTCAATGGCGGTCAGGGCATCCATGTTCATCAGCGTAACGTCCCTGCACTGGTGATGATGGTCCGGGTCGTCGGATCAATCCGCTGGATCACCACATTGCCCAGCGTCTGACCTTCTCTGACAGCCAGGTACTACCCTGCCAGCGAATCCAGGCCATACCAGTTTCCATCGACATGATTTTCATTCCGTTAAGTACAGACGACGTTTTTTTTCTTTGCTGGATGCGGTGTGGAAGAGGATTCAGTGACGCTTTTCTGTGTCATTATTCCGTTCAGGCGGCTCCGGATATCATCCAGCTGACGGCGTGTTTCCTGTGCGTATTCTTCATCCTTTTTTATAGCTTCGCCCAGCTTGTTAATGCTGTCGTGAAGCATATTCAGTGTTGCCTGAATTTTTTCATCGCGGTTATCCAGCTCTGTTTTTACATCCCGGGCAAGCTGGCTCATATCTTCTCCTGTCCGGACAGTCATAGTCTCAGTGGACTGAACGGAAGGTGATGATTCTTGTGTGGTTTGCCAGGTCTGTACGCCAGCATCCGCATCATTAAACGGAGGCATGCCTGTTTCCGATGGCGCTCTCAGGAACAGATACCATATGGCTGCGAGCAACACGACTGCACATAGCCCCCATGTTGCTACAGATATCCCCCAGACGGAACGTTTCCAGAAGGGGGCGGGTTTCTCTTCGGGTTCACCGAAGCTGCCGGTTTCATCTATTTCTGTTTCAGGTTTCATTATGGTGTCTCCGGTTGTTCATCATACCGACGTTGCATCACAGCTTTTCTTTGCTCCATGGCTGTCTGCATTCGTGCCTGCGAGCGTTGTTCCGCCTGTGATGTACGATTAACTGAAGGGGAAATGCCACTGGAAAGGGAAGAGGACCTGGCGTCGTTTGTCATTACCGGGTCAACAAACAGAATTGATACGACTTCATGCTGATACACTTCTACCTGTTTATAGGCTCACTTTCTGCCTGGCGGGTTAATATCTGACTTCCTCTTTCCGCCATACCACCGGCAATAACGCCCGCAACAGCTTCACCACTGGGCATTCCCACGCGTCCGGTAACCGTGCCATAGTTACCCTGAATAACCTGCGTGTTGGCATCTTTATAAAGTGTGCCAATACTGCCCACACCTCCTAACACTGACGGCAGAATGATATGTTTAAACCAGCGTGTATTCACATTGCTGGCCACGGATGACATCAGGTTGTCTTCCCGTTGAGCATATGCATTGACCTTAAGGTCCATGCCGTTCCAGCTCATCCGGTCGAAATGGATCTCCACGCCGTTACCCACCAGTTTGACTCCCGGACTGAACAGTGTTGCCCCTGCCCAGGGGCCAGCGGGAATGGTTGCGATAACCTTGGATGACGGGTTATCAGAATCCACTGCAGTATCAATATATGCCGGTATACGGGTCAGAGCAGGTATCAGTTGTATCCCTTTTTCTGCTACCGGCGTGGACAGGCTGGCATTCTGTAATGCGAATTGCTGCGTACCATTCTGCCCTGTTGTTTCTGCCGGAGATTTATTCCACATAGCCGTTGCTATGGTTGGTGTACTACCGGCAGGATGCTGATCTTTTATTCTTACAATCAGCTTTTGCAGCCGCTCCATACGTTTTTCACTGGCTGCTCGATCCTCCTGTGGTGTGCCGGAAGCCTGGCGATGAGCATAGTTTTCCGGTTTTGTTGCAGGCTGTTGTTGCTTTTCCGGAGTGTCCGGAATATCAAGCCCCTGTGGAAGACTGGCAATGAACGTCTGATTATTGCGGGCTGCAGCTGCGGCCCCTCGTTCATTATCCGCTCTTAACAGTTCACGATAGTGAGGTGTTTCGGTAACGCTGCGCGTTCCGCCGCTTGCTGCACTGTTAATGTTCACGGCTGACTGCATATCGCTGTTACTCCCTGATAGTTTGGAAAACGCGATATAGCCGCCGCCAAATAAGATGATGCTGCCCAGTCCAAGCAGGGCAGCCAGTTTCTTTCCGGATTTACCGGCATCCTGTTCAGCACTCATGATTACTCCAGTTCTGGTGTCACGTGAACGGACTGGCCATTCACAGAGAAAGTCAGTAGTGGGGTGACGGGAAGCTTCCAGAGATGAGTTCCGTCGGCAGAGGACAAGGTCTGTTCAAATTCATCGCGCAACATCGCCCGGGAACGAACCAGAAGGTCATCGCCGTGTTGCCAGATCGTTGTATCCGGGACATTACCTGTGAATTTCAGCCTCTTAACTGAAGGGTCCCGGGGAGGAATACCATCCAGAAATGCCTGTAATGTTGCATCATGCAGGGCGATCTTATCCGTCGGGATGGAGACAACCGGGCTGGTTGGTCCCTGCCGTGGTATTCGCAGATCCAGACGACTGTCCATTTCCTGACTGGATGACGGCGTATCTGTTTCGCCACTGGTTACGTTCAGGATGACCGGTACCGACAGACCTTTCAGGTAGACAGAAATATTTCCGGATGCCCATGGCCGCAATGGTGTGATTGTCACCATGTTCTCGTTGTACTGCACATCAAAGAGTTTTGGTGCCGCGTTATAAGGAGGATCGGATTGTGGCCATGGTGAACCGTTGATATCGGTAAATGTCACCACGCTCAGGTTGTTCATGGCTGTGCGAACAAGAGGAAGACTGGCACCGGGGGACAGATTAACTGTCAGAGAGCTGATACGGGGTACAACACTGGTGATGGGCGCATTGATGGCCCGCTCGTTATCCGCCATGAGACTGCGTAGTGAGCGAATCTCATCGGCGGAGAGCTCAGAATCAAGTCTTGCCGCATCTTGTACCAGCGGGCTGGCCTGCCCGGGGGCAGGCAGCTCACCTTTTACCAGTGTTGCCGGAACACCTCCGGTGTTTTGGGAGGCGTTCTGAACGTGATCGCTGGCAGAATTTTGTCGTTTGTGGTGTGCGTGCGTTCTGCCATCCTGCGTTATCTGCAGACGTGGCGGCGCTGCACACCAGGAGCAGTGTGCTCAGTAAATAACGTGATTGCATATTACTTATCTCAGGAGTTCGGTCCGGCGTTACGGGAGATCATCTGCCGGATTTCCATACCGGATGGTTTCAGTCTGGGGTCAACACGCTGGATGGTGATTTCGAAAACAAAAGACTGTTCTGGCTTGCTGGTTGTCTGGCCGACCAGACGCATACGGACAGGATACTGAAATGTCCAGAACCATACGCCGTCGGACATTTGTCCCTGCCGTACCAGAACGCCAGCGCCTGTCGTGGCGGTCAGATTCATCTTCTCTTTCTTGATCGTCTCCAGAATGTTAGATGCCTGTAATGCATTCACATATCCGGCAAAACCTTCGTCAGAAAAACGCGGAGACAGAGAGGAAATCTGTGAACGATAGTGCACAAAATCCAGGTTGAATGCGGTCGCCAGTGCCTGGCTGCCAAAGGCCATTGCGTCATTCTGACTCCATGCTGGCTGATTTGTTGGTGCCAGCCTGACCAGACGACCATTGTCTGTAGCGAAATATTCGCGCTCCACATTCGTTGAGTGCCAGTACTGAATGGCGTTACCAGTAATACTGATAAGAAGACATGTGCCCGTACATAAAAGCGCTTTTATCAGCGCAGGGACATTATTTGCCCGCTGTTCTGACTGCTTCATAGCCCTGATTGTGCTCTTCAGTATTTCCGGGTCAGGTGCCGGATGTGATGGCGAGGATGGCTCGGTATTTTCGGTCATAGGTTGTAGTCCTTCCAGGGATCAATATTCCCCGGCAGCTTTTCATTCACCTTGTCCACGACCGCGTCGCAGACCTGGTTTTCCAGCTGCGACAGAATGTCGTCAAGGCTGGGGAACTGGGGGAGGTTTATGCTGATTTTTTTGATTCGTGACAGACAGGACTGCAGGGATGAGGAAACATCGTTTTCACGTTGTGACCATGCATCCGCAGCTGCACGTGCTCGCTCATATCCTGTATTACTACCGGCCTGTGCCGCGCTACCCGCACGACAGGTTGCAGCACTTGCCGTGGATGAAATCAGGATAAGGCCGAGCACGGCAACCAGAGACTTATGCATGTTCATATGGCTTCCTTACCGGCTCATCGGCCGGGGCTGTGGGAGAGATCCTGATGCAGAGTTTTTCCTGCCTGTCCTCCGGCTTTTGGCTGTTGGACCACTGCTGCCATGACTGCTCGAAGCCCAGGTTCCGGTACAACGCATCAGGTTGTTTTTCCGGCGTGTAGACAGCAGCAAAAAGCGGTTCTTCCCGGGTTTTCAGATGAAACTGCATAAGCTCCGGTGCGGGGCGATTCGTGCTGTCAGCATCGTGGTTTACCGCTTCACCATAACCTGCAAAGCGTAAACCTTTGTCGGTCAGCGCATTGATAACCAACTGACTGTTGTCGGCCGATGGGGTGGCCAGTGCCGGATACAATGTGCCGTTCAGCCGGACCACACCCTGCAGATGTTCATCGGCACTCTGGACAAGTAACAGGTTGAGTTCACGCGTATCCTTATCCACTGATCCCAGAACAGGTGTCAGCTTGTCAGGGGCTGCGCTGGTTATTTCTGTTACCTGATTCGCGTTCTGTGGCGCGGAGACCGGATGTCGGTCTTCACCGATAAACAGATGTGAGCCGACGTTTTCTGGTATACGTAACGCTTTCATCTCTTCGGGCCACCCCTGGCTGATTTGCGCAGCCACTTTCATAAAGGTTTCGACCGGAATCGCCTGAATACGCTGACCTTTATCCGGATTATCATGTGATACCGAGATCCCGTTGGTAACTGACTCCATGGACCACTTATTCCGGAAACGTGCTTTTTGCTCTCCCGGGAGGATGAATTGTTCGCGGTTCTGAAGTGTCAGTGTCACCACGTCACCTTTCTGATGGTTTTTGACCAGACTTTCCAGTTGTTCCCCCCAGTAGAGTTTGCTGCCACTGCGGTTTTTAAGCTCAACAAAGAAACTCTCTCCTTTGCCGGGTGCATATTCAGCACGACCAAAATTGTGCAGTACGGCAGTCACGCTCTCTCCCGGGCGAAGTTTTCCTGGTGGTTCTTCGTCTGGTGCCACATCTGCCGTTTTGCCTGGTTCAGCCGGTGATGGTGCAGAGGCGGTGCTGACGGTTGATGCTTCAGGGGCAACAGGGGACGCCGGGGATTGTGTGGCTTCTTTTTCCTGAACGGGGTCAGGGACAGCCGGTTGTTCTGGGGTATTCCGGTTAAGTTCCGGTGTTGGCTGATGGGTGACAACTGCATCCTTACTGACAGCCATTTCCTTGCGTAATTTTTCTAGTTCAGCCCGTTGATCTGGCAATTTCATCCGGACATCGATGTTGTGCTCGATAATCAACTGCATTGCTTTTTGCTTAAAGGCATCACTGCCCGTCAGCTCTATGACGCCCCCATAAAATTTGGTGGCCACAGCAAGTGCGGCCAGAACGCTGCGATCGTCATTGCTGGCACCGTTGACCATTTCCAGCCGGTTTACCCGGTCAATGAAGGCAGGTTTGCCATCCAGTTTGTACAGGACGGTTCTGTCTGCTCGTTTTTCCCAGTCAAGCTCTTTAAGAATTTCGTCCATGTTGAGCGATATCGGTGCATCAGAACGTTCCGGGGCGTAGACAATACTGTCAGGTATCGGTGGAGTCGTCGTGGTTTCCGCTGAGGGCGTGGGATCACTGTTCTCATGCGCCTGTGAATCCGTTTTACGCGTAAAAGGCCACGCGCTTTGTCGAGAAACGATGAAGTATTATCAGAAGGTGATGTGCTCTGAACAGGTTGCTGCGGAGTGGGTTCATCCCGGACAGCCGGTTCTATAGTGGCTGTTGTGGCCTGAAGTTCTGACTCATCTGCCTGAACGGGGCCTGTGTCCGGTTGCGACGGCATATCACTGTTTTCCTGCAGATGCTCAGGATTTTCATTGTTCATCAGCTCCTGATATGCGCTGTAGTCTTCGTATTCTTCAGGGCCATCTGACTCAGGAAGGAACGGCTCTGGCTGAAGGGGAATGTCTTCAGTTACATGGCTGACCGCCTCTTCCCGGGGAGTATCCGGGGATATTCCGGTGCTTTGTTTGTCATCAGGCTCCGTCATCACGGTCATTTCCTCTTTGACTGCATCAGGGGAAGGTGATGGTTCGGTTGATTCATTCATGGTTTCAGATGAGGGCTGTCTTCAGGGGCGGCGGGGGCAGCAGCAGGGGCCGGTATTTCTGGTGAAGTGCCGGACTCCTGTTGTAACTCGTTTTTTTCCGGTTGTGACAGTTCGGCTTCAAATTCACGCCAGTCTTTATCTGTGGCCACAGAGACAACTTTTTCCGGAGGTTCCGCCGGATGAGCGGGTTCATCAGGGGCAGACGCCGTTGTACTTTCCGGGGATGCCGGTGATTCTGCAGGGGAGTCCTGAACTACAGAGCTTTCCGTTTGCGCCTGAACGTTATCAGGGTGCCGCTCATCTTTGCCGTTATTTTCAGTGGCGTGACTGGTAAATGACAGTGTTTCATCAGCAATGTTACTGCTGGAAGCAGCTGGTTGTTCCTGCTGCGTGGCGGACGGCAGAGAAGGTCCCTGGTCATGGCTGTGCCCTGTATCGGGTGATGTTTCAGGATATTCTGTCGGAGTCATGGTTTTTTCCTCAGTGTGGACCGGTGTAAAAACGAGGTTGCCTATCACCAGTGCCTCGCGCATTTCCGGGGTGTTACTGTTGGGGGTGGAAACCCCGATGTGTTCTAACTGGGCGTTGATGACATGCTGAAAAGCGGCCCGTCCCCGGCTTGCGTCCAGGTCATTGAAATCGGTCAGTCCCTGCGCTTTTTCGGCATCGGTGAACGCAGGAAAGATGACCGATCCTCCTGTCAGTTCTGCGGCTTTTGTTGCACTGACGATACCTTTGTTAACCCGGATTGCATGATCGTTGTCGGCACAGAAGATAAAGGGGCTTTGCGTCCACTTTTGCCGGGCATTTTCGGCAACGGCAATCATGTTGCCTCCATCCACCGTCATCAGTACCGGAAGGCCCGTGGCTTCGTGCAGGGAGGCCGCAGTGGCATAGCCCTCGGCAAACAGTACCGGCTGACCGTTGCGCGGTGTGCCCAGCGCAAACCAGTTACCGGTTTTCTCCGAATCTATCAGGATGCGGGCATCTTTCCCCCCGGTGACCGGAATACGCTGGTAAGAGCGTATCGCGCCGTTACGGTTACTGAAGGAATAACCAGTTCATTTTTGTTGTTTACCCGCACCCCCGGTGCAGCCTGAATGCCTTTCCGGGTCAGGTATTCATGTGCTGTGGCCTGCGGCCATTTGTTGACATAGCGGCGGGCATACGCGGCCTGTCGGTTGTACTGTGCTTTCAGTTCCCGCTCCGCGTCCTCCCTGCGTTGCATTGAATGCGCTTTCAGGTGGAGTCTTGCGCGGGGATCTGTCTGTTCTCCGCCGGAGAAGGTCCAGGTGATCGGCGAATCATCCGCGCTGCGATAATCCCTGTACCAGCCGGCAGGTCTGCCGTCCAGGAATCCGCGATATGCGCCACTTTTTTGTCCTTTTTTGTCATCGGCGGTCGGGACACGGTGGATTTTCCCGTCCATGACCGGCAGTTCTTTCAGAACCAGTCCGGCATTCTCCAGAACCTGGGAAAACTCGGTGACCGGATCACTGCCGTTCATGGAGACGTCCTGTGGCTTGGGCAGCCAGCGGTCCAGCCTGGACAGGTCCGCCCCCGGGCGGGCGAACCAGAGTTTGTGCTCCTTGTCCCAGATGACGGGCGTGTGCCCGTTCATCGGGGGATGTGCTTTTTTGAGATCTTCTATTTCATCTGCAGGCACGGCAAGCCAGGTGCGGTATCGGGATACAGACGGCATAGAGTGCTTCTCCTGAAAAAAGACGGAAAAAAACCACCGCCGGAAACCGGGGGTGGCTGGGGGATAGAAAACCGGGGGAGAAATGTTTGTCAGGGTCTCCAGTCTGTACCCTTATTCCAGCGATCCTGCCAGTGTTCAAGATATTGTGCGGCTACATCCGGCATATTCTTGAGCACAACGACATTCTCTGAATTCTTGCGTGCAGCAGCACGAGAGAAGTTATAGGAGCCAGTTTCAACCGTGTTTCCGTCAACAATGATGACTTTGTCGTGATGGATGGGGAAGGCATCTACAGTCCGGAGAGGAATGTCCAGCAGGTTGATATATTTCATCGCTTCCTGACTTGCCCGGTTCGTATTCCCCTTGTCATCAACAACAATACGGACGTCCACTCCGCGTTTTTTCGCTTTTGCCAGCGCATGCATTACATCCGGGTCGGTGAAGGAATATGCCATCATCCTGATGGAGCTTTCCGCACTGTTGATTGTGTCAAGCACCAGAGCGGATGCGCTTCCTTCAGGAGAAAAGCCGACCTTCACGGATGGCGTGTCGATCATTGCAAACGATGGTGTCGTGAACAGTAACGGGCATGCCAGTAGCGATACCCGGAGCAGAGTAACGATAGTTTTTTACCTGACATAAAGACTCCAGAATTTAATCGAGGCCAGTCCAGTCTCGTGGTGATTCCGTATGGTGGCGATACCACCATGGACGACCGGAGGCGATGGCCCCTCTCAGAATGCTGAAAATGCGTGTACAGATAGTCCTGACAGTCCAGCCTGAACGGTCGAGAATAACGAAAAATAAAATGATGCCGGTGCAAATCCAGAAGGTTGTTTTGGAGGGAAAGGGCATATAAACAGATAAATCATGGTGAACGGCAGAGGTACGCCCTGGATGTTGACTGGCGGTGTTGCATATCGCCAGAAACCTTCTCTTTTCATGACCGTAACTCCCCTGGCGGGATAAAAAGAATCGCTTCTCTTCGGTCAACTTCATTCCGGATATACATTTCCAGAATCTGGTCCCGGATACGGCGCTTCTCCTGCCGGATTATGGCATCAATGTGATGCCCCCACTCTGCATGTGGCATTCCGGAAAGATTGTCGCGAAGCTCATCGTTAATGACGATATATTCCCGGACGGCTTTACGACCACCGTCATTTGTTCTGACCAGAACCTGAACCAGAATGAACTGCAACAGTGACAGGACAGCCCAGGCCATCGAATCCCTGATGACAGGGGGAAACAGCCCAAGAAGACGAGCCAGCGTTTCACCAGGAGATTTCGTATGCATGGTGCTCAGGCAGTAATGCCCGGTGTTGCCTGCCTGTACCGCTGCGTCGGCGGTTTCGTTATCCCTGATCTCACCAACACCGATAATTTCGGGATTACGTCGTACAGCAGAACGCAGTCCGGCAGCAAAACTGACCACATCACGCCCGATTTCTGCCTGATGCGGTGGGAGCAGATCGTTTTCATTTCCCAGGATATATTCCACCGGGTCTTCATATGTCACGATTTTGGCGTCGGGGAAATTGTCCATAATGTAACGGTACAGTGCTGAACACAGCGTTGATTTTCCTGACCCGGTTTCACCACATACAAATCCCAGACCGCTTTTGCAGACCATTGCTTCAAGCAGATCTGGTTCAATGTTCATGGAGAGAATGTCCGGTATTTCTGTCGGGATGACACGCATGGTTATTGAGATTGCTTTTTCCTCCGCACCAGATGTGCCTGAATGAGGTGAGAGCGTAACCGGATGCGTTCTCCGCGTTTAAGACCATAGCGACCGGATGCATCCCCGTTAATCTGTATTGTCCTGTCAACCGGATTGCCTGCCAGAACGCGGGGAATGACTTCCCGACCGAACAGTTCATCAATCAGGGAGGACATGAGTGTGGTTGGTAACGTTGCACTGGAACAACGCACCCGTCGGCCAAAGCGACTGACAGATACAGGTGACCCACCGGTCAGATCCACATCACTGACTTTATGTGCGGCACACCAGACAAAAAAATGCCGTAGTTCATCTGCAGTGAAACGCTGAAACGGAAAAAGACCAAACTCATCAGGAATATTCATCGGGAGCCTCCTTCAGTGCCTATAAGCGGACGCCAGTGAGATTTCTGAAGATTGAATTCCGCATGATTTTTAAGGCGACGAACACGATCTCCAGTGACCAGTTTTTTCCCGTCACCTGTAACGGTTTGCATTTGATCAGAAACATCCGGACGGGTGATCATGCCCTGACGCCAGAGAAGTGAGTACAGCATCATGCCCCGGTAATCACGGGTGAGGGTTTTCTGGTTGGCTTCAAGCGTCAGGTCGGCGTTTTGTCTTCCTTCCTGCCATCCCTGCCGTAATGCGGTTTCCCACACTTTTCGTTGCACGCTGTCTTCTGGAACGACGCTGCCTTCTGTACCCGGAGTGGCTGTCGTTGAAAGCCCCCGGAGAAGCCAGTCACGCCAGCCCGGTGGATTGCTGACAAAGCGTTCAGGGCGAATGATGGTCCAGACCCGGGAAGAGGTCCGGATTTGATCTGGCGTGATATGAGCTACGTCCTGTGCTTCATCAATAACCGGTGGTAGCCAGCCTTCCGGCTAATCAGTGGCCGGAAATCGTATAAGGCATTAAGTGTGCTTTCCCGGGCGTTGAGTGCCTGAATCAGCTCCCATGAACGCTGAGCCTTGCCACCACGAAATCCAAGCGTTTTACCTGCGTCGGTCAGCATTTTCCAGCGTGTTTCTGACAGACTATCCGGCTTTTCACTTCGTGGTTTAAGCCATGCATTAATGTCAGGTGGTGGCGTATTGACCCACCTGGCGAGATGGTAGGGGAAGAAGAACAACCAGTAAGCAGTATTACTGGCAAAATGAGAGAGGTGAGTGCTTTCATTTTTTCCGGTTCTCCGGCTGCATGAAGCTGACCTGTAACAAGCCCGGATATTGATGGATTGTTGCTCTCCAGGCTGTCTGGGCTTCAATAAGTCTCAACGTATTGGAAAACGTCATATCCCGGACGTGAAGGTTGACTGGTAACGGCAGGCGGACACCATTGTAGTTAAACTGCATCCCCCTGACTCTGGCCAGTTCGTTCAGTAATTCAATTGCATCACCTTCCCAGTCAAAGGAAAGGCGATCGCTGTTAGCTGTCAGAAGATGAGACCCCGTTGAAACCGGAAGTTGGCCGGAAAATACACCTTTGTCCCATAATGTGTACTGAGTGTGTCGGGTAACCGCCACATCAGAGGCAGCACCGTAGTTACGCGGAACAGGAGTATGCTGAGAAGGGGAGTTGCAGCCAGCCAGAAAAAGGGCGGCAAGACACCCCGCAGGTATAATACGGTTCATAATAATTCCTGAGCAGTTAAATCAGAATGGGATATACCGGTGCTCCGGTACAGACAGGATGATGTTTGTTTCCGGCTATACTTGCGTTACCGGAAATAAATGCCAGTGTGGCCAGGTAAATAGCCTCATAGTTTACTGAAGGTGATTATTCCTGATACTGGCTGGTTGATGTGTCGTCAGACATAAAACGAATATGAGCGTAATCTTTAACGCTCCGCGCCGAATCGATCCATGATGGATGACTCGACGATTTATGAATCGAACGTACCGGCGCTTGTCCCTGAAACAGTTCCCGGCCCTCGTCCGGATAACCTGCAATTCAGACAGGCACATGTGCCCGTACACTCTTGTATCTTACTGAGTATATCAGAATTTATGTAAATTCAAATATCCTCTATGACTCTTTGTTGTATTTTCCGTCAAGTATGAGCCGGGTACCATCGTAATGCATGATCAGGGCATCAAGGTACGCCGGTTTGAATTTCTTGCCGAGCCTATCTCTGGCCAGAATGATAAACAATGATTATGTGTCATTATTACTATGTTCCTTTTATGAGATTCTCTTGCGATTGATTCAAGCGTCTTATAAAGATCATTATTGCAGTCTGATAAACTGTCCATAACGACGGGTTCTTTACCGGAGAAGAATTTTGCAGTTTGTATGGTTCTTACCGCATTGCTGGAGTAAATATCATATTCACTGAAGATTGTTGCGAACTTAATACCTTCCTGCTGTGCTTTCTCTGTACCGGTAATAGTGATTCCGCTTTTATCCGAATAGCATGGCATATCTGAACGGTCGCAACGTTCTCCATGGCGGAAAAGGAAAATAACGGTGTTATCAGCATTAATTTCTTTTGCCTGTTCCAGGGTGATATCGGGAAGCGAGCTTTTTGCTTTTGTCACTGCCGCTACCAGGAAAACAGAAAATAAAAGAATGAATGCTGTTTTTGAATAAGAAGAACGTGGTTTCATCATGTTATTTAAACTGAATATAAAAATACCCCCGGGTTTAGTGCCGGGGGCGGGGACTGTAATCAGAAAGTGAACTGAAGTTGTGCCATTGCACCGTAATCGTGGTCAGTTCCTACCAGGCCGGAAACATCGATATGTACGACGTCAAATGGAGATATACCAACGCCAGCGGTGAAGGCGCTTCCGGAGTTTGATGCCATGTTCTGACGATAACCGGCACGCAATTGCGCCCATTTCCATGCGTTAAATTCAGCACCAACACTTGCAAACTGACGTTTGCTGTCAGAAGTGAAGCCACTGGCAGGAGTCAGATCAACGTCAAGAGCAGTGGTAAACAGGTCATTATGCCAGGATACACCTGCGGTTGCCTGTGGACGAACTTTGAAGGTTTCTTTAAAGCCATTGACGACTTTAGTATCAATACTGCGTGGAATGATGTTCTGGGCAACAAGACCGACAGTCCAGTTGTCATTCAGGTCTGTATAAGCACCAATATCGGCGTTGAATCCGTTTTTCGTGTTGTGGTACTTGTCACCGTCAAAATCGTCTTTGTCGTAATCACGAACCGTTACGTTGTAGTTAAACAGGTCCACACGCTGATATTTTGGTGTGACGCCAAGAGACCATTTTTGTCCGGCCGTTTCCAGTTCTTTGGCAAATGAAATTCCGACGTCGGTAATTACAGCTGCACGCCCGAATGCGCGTGAGGTCAGGGCATTCTTATCGACGTCGGTAATTGTTCCATTGGCAACTTTGTCCAGATAATCCAGGTCTGCATCGTTTACTTTTCCGTTTACGCTGACAGTTCCGTAAGACTTGACCATAAGGGCAAACGGCAGAGTGTCATTTGCCATGGCTGCTACAGCTGATACACCTACCTGAGCATCTGCATTGATATTGCGGAATTCCTGCAGACGATGTTTAAGATTTGCCGCTGCCTGTTGTACGCCATGCTGGTTATCTACAGCACTGTCAAACAAATCCCAGTCATCTTTAACATCATCAGCTTTATTTGATACATCATCAGGATCAGCAACTTGTGCCCCAACAGACGGCAGAAGAAGGCTGAAATCATCATTGCTGTTGTGCTTTGTCAGTAAAGCCGGGTTTGCCAGAGGTGCCACACCATAATGGGAAGATGCTACCCCGGTGCCACCCATTGCATCGTTACGCGCTTCAAAATATGACGTCGCTGCTGCAGCGTTAAAGGAAAATAATACAGCAGATGCAATGATGGTGCGGGTAATATGATTTTTCTTCATCATTTAATTTCCTGTTTATCAGAATTTAGACAAAACAACGCTATGACACGGATGTGCCGTAATTTTTACTTTGGTACTATCTGGTATTTACCAGGGTAATAAAGACGTATTAAATAAGCTAACAGGTAGTATTTGCCCTGTAATAAGGTTCCCGGCAAGGCCAGGTCTCAACGTGACGCGTCGCAAAGACATTGTTGTATTCTGCCTGGTTGTATATTCAGTTAACCATTTTCTTTTTTCATCGTTCAGAAGTGTTGGTGATAATGATAGTGCCGGATATATTACAGAGCCATTTATTTCTTTTTTCTGTCTCAATATTACCCCGTAATATTCTCTTTTCGTGTTTCCTGCGAAGGGGAAACTATGCCAGAAAATAACTTCAGTGTTGCTGCTATCATTAATAAGCATTCTGAAATTATCAGCAGTATCTGGCCATTCACCGGACAACGCTATCGGATAGTTTCATGGCCATTCAGCCAGTCCGGATTGAGATTAAAACATTCAGCAAGATGTTCGAGAGCGTCAGCTGAAAGATAGTCTGCAAGTCTGGCCGGGTCCTGTATAACCGTGGAGCGGATATTCCATGGCGACAGCAATGTTGCCAGTAATGGCGCATTTATATCATGCGACAGCATGATGTATTCAATTCTGCTTATTATGTTTCCTGTGGTGTTATCCGCAGGCATAAACATATTATGAAGAGCATCCTCAAGCAGGATTCGGGTTAAATCAGCGGTGGATATGGCTAATTGTTCGCTCATTATCCCCAGAACTTCTCTTACCCCTTGGGGGTAACGGACCTGCAGAGGTGTCGGGTTTATCTGACGACCGTTGATGAGTTTTTCGCCGATTGCTTTTTTGTCCAGCGAGAGCATCATTCGGGCCGCAATACCGGTCGTATTCAGTCTCATTGTTCCTCCGACTGAAAAAGTCTTTTCAGCTCATGTGGTTATTGTATCTTCGGTGTTTTTTCTGGTGAAACGAATAATTTCGATCATGCAGATCGAATGTGTTTGGCGAGTTGTTGCAACTCGCCTTTCTGTATGTGTTTTGAATGATGTTTACAGCGGGGTGCTGCCCGGGTTCAGAGGGCAAATCATAATGTAGTCAGGGTCGTTAACAGGTAACGCTCCGGGAGATGGGACACGTTCGCCTTTCTGTGCTGCAATGGCCAGTGTACGCAACAAAACCTCACTGGCGCGGTGAACTGCTTCCTCTTTCGTTGTGGCAGTGACGTGAAGGTTATCAAAATCACCGATCTCAATACGATGCGCTTTCTGCCCATTTTCTTCATTGATGGTCGTGATATGGGCAGGATACGGCACAAACCATGCTGCCACTTTTTGTGTCTGCCGCCGGCGGGCATCAAGTTTACTGACCAGTTGCCATGCACGAAGATGAGTATTACCGTTTCAGCATATTCATGGAACGATGTCCTGATATTGCAGCAATCTCCATTACATTCAGGCTACCCAGTTCGAAGAAGCGGCTTATTGCTTCATGCCGTAGATCGTGAAAATGCAGGTCCTCGATGCGAAGTCGTTGTGTGGCTATTCTCCAGGCATTTTTAAAGCCGGATGCGGTGTAATCAAAAACATTGCCGTGGAGATTAACGGGCATCATCTGAAGAAAGTTACGGGCACGTCTGGACAGAGGAACATCCCGTGAGTGACCGTTTTTGGTTTCAGGTAAATGAGCCACACCGTGGCGCAAATCAATGTGCTCCCAACGTAAGGCCAGTATTTCGCCCTGCCGCATGGCTGTCTCAAGGGCAAGATGGAAAATGACATACAACATCAGATTTTTTTCGCGGAAATAGCGAGAAAGGCGACGTTCTTCTGAAGACGTTAGCCGGCGATCTCGTCCGGAGGATACTTTCGGCTTGCGAACCAGTTCAACCGGGTTAGTACGACAGGTTCCCCATTCAACACGAGCAATATTGAACAGAGATGACAGAAGGGCGAGTTCAAGACGTACAGTATTACCTGTAATGGGTTTACCCGTTCGGGGGTTGATTTCTGCTAAACGAACGTCTCTGTATGTAGCAATATCAACGGTTGTTATTTCGTCCATATTCCGAAGGGCAATGGGATATCGCTTGATAACATTGCTCCGGTAAAACTCCTGTTGATGCCCTTTCTTGTGAACAGAAACTGTTTTCAGGTACTTATCCAGTGCGCGTGACAGGGACATTTTACGGATGCGTGGAGACGGCATGCTAACCTCAAAAGAGGCAAAAAATAATGCCAACAATCATTCTCTGCAAGCGTGCCAATCCGGTACTTGGCGTAAAAGCAATTCTGGTAGTACGGTGATAACTGGTCGTATAGCAAATGGTCAGCAAATACCGCTGCCAACGGGATTTTCTGCCAGTCAGTGCTCATGGAGTGTGAGCAATGCAGAAACCCTCAAGGTTGGAAGCCGAATTACTTTGCAGGATCAGTTGCAACTTATGATGCAAATCGAATTGTTAAATGTGGTTTTTATGATGAATACAATTTCCATAAAGGGACATTTAGAGCTGATTTAACCGGAAAATGTAGTTATGTCGTCGCGTGTCAGAACTGAGATTAAATTGCTGGCGCTGCTGGCCTACGTGCCAATCCGGTACGTGGGGGACAATAGGTGGAAAACTCAAAGTTACTCAGCTTTCCACCACAGGTTATCTGGGGCAATTCGACTTCTGTGCCATTGCCAGAATGGGCAACGCAGAGGATGCCCACTACTGCCAGGTAGTTGAGAGCCCAGCAGGTTCACGCAAATGGTACAAATACGAGCATAAGACAGGTTGTATTGCGTCGTGTGTAACGCTCAATTAAGTTTGATATCCAAATACTGAAAATACCCCGGCACCACATGATGTATTTTCTGTTGGATAGGATGTTATCTGATAGGAAGTACCTGCAGGTACAGCAAAGCTGATAAAGGCTGTTTTTCCATATGCAGGGTTATTGCTGGCATTCACGCTAATTAGCGTCCCACCAACATATCCCTGCAGTCGGGATGTATTTGCACATGCACCTCCGGCAGATCCTCCATTACCTCCAGATGCATAAATAAACAATGTACTGCCCCCTGAATTCCGCCCTGAGAATGAACCTCTATGTGAACCTAAGTTTGTGTAAGAACCATTGAGCGAACCAGAAGTCTTCCACGTACCGGATTGGCACGAAAGTATTGCCCTGTATTATCGCGGCCTACAAGGCCGTTAGGCGAACATGATGCGCCAGCAACGGCAGTTCTTTCCAGTTGTAAGTATTCACCAGTATAAAGGCGACCATCAGCCCGAACAGTACCGCCTTTCACCTGACCGCCGGTATAGATGCCCTTGTTGTTTACACTTCGAACCCATGATCCATCGGACATATAAAATCCGCCACCGTGAGTTTCATTGAGCCAGCCTTTACTGTTACGAGTAATTAACCAACCATTATTACTTCTGATATCACCGCCAGCGGTGACATTTACGTCAAAGTTTCCGCTATTGCCTTTTACCTGACCGCTGAAAGTGCCATTTACACCATTCACATTGCCGCTGAAATTACCTGTCTGGGCATTTACTGCCCCAACGTTATTCAGGTTATTTGATCCCATATCAATGGCCGTGTGCATTTTGTTTAAGTCAGGGCGACCATTGACCTGGAATCTGTAAAGACGATCAGTGTCCTCAGCTGCACCACTAAGTTCATCTGTCGATAACAGTACGGCAATATGCCCGTTACCGCTTTTGGCACCATAATTACTTAAAGCTACTGACCAGGAACGTAATGCACCTGTGGCTGTTTTGCCGTCCTGGATATATCCACCAAGACCAGTGGTAATATCCTTAGCCATCTGGATAAGTGCTTTCACTGGATAAGGTGTGCCACCACTGGATACAACCATTGCCTGTAGTAATTCCGGGTTTTGGGCGTTTCGAACCACATATGCCTGTAACCGCTGCCCCTCGCTGTTTGTCTCAGTAAACCCGCTGGACAAAAAGCCGGTATTTTTCAGCATGGTTGTCGTGATAACGGCAGGAGTTGTTGTGGTACTACTGCCCTGGAGAGTCGTGTAGTTTTTCCCTATATAAGAGCGGGCCGCACTGGTCCAGTTGCTGACAAGACGTGCTTCAGTTTGCCATCCTTTTGTTTGAATATAGTCCTGCCATATGCCCGCTCCCCAGGCAATCAGGAGCATAACAATCAGTAAAGCCGCGCCAGTTTCCAGCGATGCCCAGCCTCGGTCATATTTTTTCATCAGATTACCCATAGTGTTGATAAAGATTATCCAGCAGCAAAAGGACATGGCCAAAACATAGCCATGGACCCAGAGGGCCTTCTTTATGCCCTTTTATGCACCATGTTGAATGCCATAAGACAAATCCTCCTGTGCCCAGCAACACACACCATATGGCGTTATATAACCCTGACCATGCGGTAATACCTGCAATAAGCCACAGGTCTCCAGTGCCAATATTAAGACTATGGCGGTTAACTAATTTATGAAGGCAGAATAAGACAATTGCAGCAGTGGCAAATTCTGTTGTACGGAACCACCATATATCAGTCGTGATTTGTGATAGCATTCCTGCAATTAAAAAACGTCGGGTGAATGTTCCTGGTAATAAACCTGTCAGTGCATCCGTTACCGCCATTTGCAGTATGAACGAAAGAATAAGGACAGCATGAATACGGTAGAGCAGTGGTGATGATGATAAAATAATTAACGCCACAGCTATACTGTATAGCCATATTCCTGACAGAACAGCAGGGTGTGTCTTATACCAGAGATGTCCCGTATCAGATAAAAAATAACGAACTCTGAATAGCAGAGTTCGTCCAATAATGGAAAATGTGAACATCAATGGCAGTATATAAACAGGGGATAGACTTATGCCTACGATTGTCTGCATTGCCTGCCTCCCTGTCCGGGAAGACATATCCCTTTCATGTCACGATAAATTCTCCATATTTTATTGGCATATTGCTCTCTTGTTTCATGTCTGTCCTTACGGAATCCGGCATTGTATGACCCAAGGCAATTCCAGCTGACGCCACATATCTGAAAATGTCTTGCCAGTATCCAGCTTCCTATATGGATATTAAGGCATGGTTTGGTGATTAAATCCTCAGACTTTTTTATTACGCCCATATTTATCAGCTTTGGAACATGGTTGAGTTTATTTGCATCAACCATAATCCGTGCTACTGGCTTTACCTGTTTTTTTGTCCTTATTTATATTAATTGCGCCCGGCCTCAACGAAGATTCCCCGGCAGAAATAGCCTTCAATAATAATGGTTCAATTTGATAGCGCGCGCCGGCAGCGGCAAAGCAATTGTCCCACTTGTTGGTCCAGATCTGTTTGGGGGCTACGTATGAAGCTCGGGCGGGTGGAATAAGAGAAAAAAGCAGGATTAATGAAATAAGTCTGAGGGGTACTGTACCCCCTGACATTAAAACTCCTTAACCATTGATGGTGAAGATAAGTTTGTTTGTACCAGTGCTGCCATTATCTGCCTTGCATTGCGTACTGGCTTCTTCAGTAGTGACTTTTCCATCACTGTGAGCAGTACTGTTCAGGGTAATGCCGTTAGTTAAACCAGTTTTACTGATCCGTGTGGCAATCTGGATACAGGCATCCTGTGGGACTTTATCATAGGTAACGGTAAAACCGTTGTTGAACCCTGATGTTGAAGCCGGGGCAACAGTTACAGCACCGCCCCATGCGTTATAGAGCGTTGCTGTACCAGATGTTTTGTCGCCCTGTACTGTCATCCCAGAGGGAACGGCCCCCATCTGAATGAGGGCACCTGTCATTTTGGCACTGCTGGTAAATGTATATCCATCGCTACCTTTTAGCAGGCTCTGGGCACTTGTGATAATTGTTTGTATATTTGCGGTTTCAGTTGCCACATTGGTTCTTGTACGTAACGCATACAAACTACCCAGAACAACGACTATAACAAAAAGAACAACGAGCGCTATTGTTCCCTGCTCCAAAATTCCCCATCCTTTATCATGAGGCTCATTCTTCTTATTATTTCCAGTTAAAGTGGCATTAATATTTTCTACTAACATAAATATCCTCGTTTTGTTTAAAAGTTACCCATGCTGTTGTCACTAATAGACTGAATATCCATAATGGCAAAAACCAGTAACATGAGAGACATGACAAGAAATATCAGCATAATTAAACGAATCACGTTTGCCCGTTTCTTTACACGTTGAAGTGTTTGACTAAGCCATCGTTGACCATAATTGCTGATTAGCTCTGTTGCGCCATCTCCCTGTAATAAAGACAGGAAGTTGGCTGCTTCCCTAGATGGGAACTGATAACCGCACTGACGCAAAGCCAGTCCAAGATGATCCCCCTGGCGGACGCGGTAAATAATGCTGTCAAGACGTGTGCTTAACCATGGTGATGCAAACTCCTGAAGAATGTTTAGTGAGTTGAGCGTCGTCATTTTGGCTTTCAGAAGTGCAGCCATATTCAGGAGAAATGTTGCTCCCTGTATATCCTGATAAATACTCCATGGCATTATCTTGTCGGCAAAAGTACGAACACTGTCAGGGCTTTTCCAGTTTGGCAGAGACCATGATATTAAACCTGTGATCACTGCAAAAAGAACGGCACATATAGCGCCGTAATTATCGACAAAAACAGATAATCCATAAAGAAAACCAAGAGCACCACTCCATGAATCGGGGGAGCTTATTTTGCTCAGTTCAGGTATTAGCTGTGTATTCAGAACATATAATGTCCCCGTCATCATGATTAACAATCCCACCGGATAAATAGCCATTTGCCATATAGCCTGATGGATTTGTTCTTTTGCATCTGTAAGAGTGGTGGCGAATTGCAGTGCATCCACAATTGAACCACTTCTTATCCCGGCGCTGATTACTGCGGCCTCTTCCTGAGGAACCCATAAACTAAGAGTATATTCCAGAGAGTTTTCGCCACTGTTTTCACGAAGAGACTCAATGCAGTCTGTGGCCAGTTCAGCAAAGGGATGCCATTTTCGTCCAAAGTCTGTCCAGGCATCCCGCATCTGTTCCAGTGCGGTCTTTAATGGCTGTTTATTTTCCAGCAGAAAACGCAGGGCTTCGTAAAACTGCACCCTGTAGGGGGCGCTGAACGTTTTTCTGACAATGAAACGCCTCAGCCGTTGACTGAAATTCATTTCACGCATGTTGTTCTCCTGTTAGACATCATCGATGCTGAGGCGCTCGTCTTCGTCCAGAGGATGATTCTGTCGGCTTCAAGAGGGTCTACCAGACCTTCATTGATACGGCGAAGAAGATGCTCTACACGACTGATGCCTTTCATGTTTTCCAGCCAGTATTTACGTGCTGCAACTTTGCCGCGTGTTTTCAGAATCTGAAATAAGCGGTTATCAGGTTCTATCACCTCAGCAATTACAGTCCTGCCGGTGAGGCCTTTACCTATTTCACCGCGCTTTCTGCCGTTAATGATTACGTCGTGATTACATTCAGAGCATCCGTGAGGATTTCGGAACCAGATATTATCTGTACTGCAGAGTGAATCTTTATTGCAGTGCCGCTCAAGGTAATCACGCTCGTCGTCTCTAAGTTCAGGTGCTCGCGTTTCCCATGGAATACGGCAGGAGGGACACAGAGTTGGTACAAGGCGCTGGCTGATCATCCCAATCAGTAATTGCGCATCGCAAATAAGATCGGCATTCATACCCATCGTAATCATTCGCTCCGGTATACCCAGAGCTGAGTTTGTATGTAATGTCGTCAGAACTATGTGCCCGGTCTGTGCCGCGTAGGTGGTTGACATCATCGAGATAAGATCGCGCATTTCCCCTTCCATGATGGCATCAGGGTCAAGTCGCATTGCCGATGAAATAGCCCGACTCCATGCCAGTTTGACGGCATCTTCGTCGGATTTGTCGCAGATAATCGGAGTCTGTGTTGCTCCCAGTATCTGTCCTTCCAGCGGATCTTCGATTGTTAGCAGGTGTCGCCCCTGATTATCGTCAAGATATACACGGCAGGCGCTGCGTAACGTTGTCGATTTACCGGAACCGGTTGGACCTGACAGGACTATTTTTCCTTCCGGCGGCGCAGCATTATGTTCAGCAACCGGATTTGTTCCGGGATAAAGCCCAGTTGTTTAAACGTGGGAACTTTATCTCCGTCATCGGGTATCAGGCGCATAACTGCAATCAGACCGTCTCCCGTAGGTCTGTGACTGTAGCGTGCACCAAATATTCCTATTTTTCGCATTAATTGTGGGGACAGGCGCGCATCCTGTTCCCTTTGAGGGAAGAAACTGGTTTCAGTGACATCAGCCATTGACAGAATGGCTGTTGCGCAAAGTGAATAGCCCAGTGCTGGTTGATCTTCATCTACAGTCTGCAGTTCACCGAATATTCTCATGCGAACTTTGAAAATAGACTCAGAAATTAAAAAATGAATATCTGAAGCACCAAGTTTTCTGGCCGTTTCAAAATAAGATAGAACTTTCTTCTCACTTTCACTGACATCAGCAAGATCTTTCAGATGAATAATTCGTTCTTTCGGGCCTCTGTTTTTTTCATCCTGACCTGCTTCCTGTAACTCCGACAACGAGACTACTTTTGGGTTGATACCCGGATATAATTTTAGCAGTTCCTGGAGATTACTTTGTACGTCAGGCCTTGTCCGCTGGTTTGTTTCTATAAGAATTTCATGGGTGTCTCCCCGGGATATAAAAAGGAGAGCATCCTTCAGATTATATTTATCCATATCACGTTACTCAGAAGTAAGGGTAGTGCCATCACTTAACGTGACGCCAGACAATGAGATCGACTTCACCGTGACGGATGTACCTGGAAGCTGGCTGCCAGTGGTGACGCTTGTCTGACGTCCATCAGCCATGCGAAGAACGGCATGAAGACGTTTATCTTTGCCGTTTATTTCCATAATGATGGGCAATTCTTTTCTGTTTTTCGGTGCCGTTTGCTCTGAAACTGATGGCAAGGGGGCGGTCACACCAGAGAAACCTGAAACAGTTTCAGATGATGAAGTAACATCTGATTCTTCAAGTTGTTTCTGTAACTGTGCACCCTGAACTTTTGCCTGTAAAAGAATATTCCGGTTTTGTTGTGCTTCAAGTTCTCCTATTGTGACAAGAGGTTGTGTTGTGGCAAATGAAAAACCAGAGAAGAAAAATATGGAAGGAATAATGAGTAATTTACTTGGACGCATATATATGACCTTCTGAGGAATAACTGAAAGTACCGCCGTTTAATTCAAAATGGATATTGCTCAGACGGACGCCGGTATCCTGAAGTAAAGGGAAAAACTCATCAGGATTTACAGGAGTTGATAAACTGAACTGATATTCTTTCCATTTCTGAACAGGGGCTGGTTCACCATCGTTGCCTGGTAATGGCTCCGGTATGGCTATTTCATTAATGGCCGGTGTTAACTGTTTTTTCTGAAACCACGTGAACACCCGCATCAGTTGTTCTGAGGGGGCCGGGACAGCCTCATCCCTGCCGGGCAGGGACGGCAGTGGACGGGTTACAGAAACCTGGCGTGCACCATCTTTAAGGTTAAAGTCAGGAATAACACCAAAGATTTCTTTACTTCTTGCCAGAAAACCCTCAATGGTTCCTCCAGGCTGTCGTTCGTAAATCAGTGTGAATGTCTCAGGAGTACATGTTCCGCCGGTAAGTTTCCAGCCTTCCAGTGCGACCGGTGACGGTTTTCGAAGGTCCGCGCAGGCTTTCAGAAAATCACTGATTACAGGTTGTGATGCCCATGGATGCGGGAGTTCTGGCGGTGGATCGGGCTTTTTAAACTGCAATCTTGCCCGAGCAGCTATCTCCTCGGGCGTCGGTACGACATCCGGCTCTGGCTGAGTCATCCAGAATACAGTGCCTGCGCCGGCTGCTACTAAAAACAGTACGGCAGGCAGTGTGAATTTGCTGCGATTGCCGACAGTAAGTTTGCAACGGCGGAGGTCTGCTGATGATAACCGGGTAATAATACTTTCCCAGTTATCAGGATGTTCCAGAGACGATACAACCTGCCATTTTTCGGGGGGCTCTTCGTTCATCGCCAGAAAAAGGCTGACCTTTTGGGCAACGTCGGCATTATTTCCTGATAAGTCAGCCATAACGGCAGGCTGGCCATTAATGGAAGCAAGGAATAAGAGCTCCTTATCGCTGTACCGGAAGACACCGTATCCATTTCTGACCCATGAGCAGAAAGCCAGTGCAGGGAAAAATAATGATTGCGTTCTGGCCTGGTCAGTATTCCTGTGCCGGTAAGGCGGCTGATCTTTCCACGGGAATTTCTGCTGCCTACAGTCACTTTCAGGGAGGTAAGCCGTCTGGGTTTTACATGAGACTTGTGTTTATGATGTGAGGGGACGCGCTGTTTTTTACGACAGGAGTCATTTAAGACAGGCAGCCCACACGCGATGATTTACTTTAGGATCTTCGAGAAGCACTACCGTTGATATCTTCATCAGCCATTATTGCCTCCTGACGGGAAAGTCGGGGTAATGATGATCACAAGCGTGCTGCGTTCATTTTTCCCGGTTTGTGAACCACCAAATAATGGATTTGCTGGCGTAAACGTACCGGCTTTACTTGTCGTCGTATTGTTCTGATCGAAACCAGTAACGACAAGTGATTGCCCTTCTTTCAGATTGACCTTCTGGCTCAGTGAACGCAGTTTGGTATATGGCATTTCGATGTAACTGTTTCCGTCTTTTGACGTAAAGCTACGGATAGTTGGGGGATCAGACAGATTAAAGTTCATCTGCAACTGGAGATTGCCTGTTTTCTGAATTAAAGGCAGTAGGTCATATTGAATCCAGTGGTGATCATGCCCGGTGTTAATGTTGTTGTTGCTCCTACATCCGTAGTCGTAGTTGTTGCTGACTGGGCGACGTAAACTGTCTGATCTGCCATCTGGATAGGTACCGGCGTCAGGTTTGTGACAGTGCTTTCTTGTGAAGTTACAACGCTGACATCGCCTTGTTCACTCAGTGCTTTAATCAGAAGGCTGGAACCGCTGAATTTGGCGGCATTCCCTGTTGCCGTATCCAGAATTGATACGCCTGCAGATGTAGCGCCTGTAAAATCTCCGCTTGCATTGTTCAACGTTGCTCCGGCGGAATGTAGCGATTTGTAAACAAGGTTCCAGTCCAGACCGAACTGCTCGTTTCTGGTATTGCTGACGCTCAGAACCTGTACGTTCAGGGCTACCTGGCGGTTCATAATACTGTTTTGTTCGTCCACATATCGTGCGACGGCTTCCTGGACAGCAGGAGTATCAGTGACTGTTAGCGTTGAGCTCGATGCAGATAACCAGTAACGGCCTTTTTCTGGTGTCAGCATTGCTTCAATAGTTTTCCGGATGTCTTCATACAGATCGTATTCCTGACCAACGGTTGTGCTCTGAGAGGACGTTGCATCACCGGATGCTGAGTTATCCTGGCCTCCTGTTGCCCCCATTGTGCTTGTTGAGCCAGAGCTGACACTGGAACTGCTGCTGGTTTTGGTGTTCAGCATATGAAGTGGATACGTTCTGGTTTCAGTCAGATAGAATACAATCCGACCATTATCCATGCGCCAGTACAGACCACTCCGGCTGGCCATCAGATCCAGAAGACCATTGATATCTCCCTGCCACATGAGGTTATTCAGCGTTAATGCTGAGTGGAGGTAGTCATTGTTGTGCTGCCCAGGCTGCTTAACGGTAGACGTCCATTTTCATCTGGTGCTGGTAGTGTTCCTGTCATCTGGCGGGTAGCGCCTCCTTCAAGAGTTGAATTGGCTGCGTCAGGCGTGATGATTACAGGGATGCCGCATACGGCAGTAATACGTTGCCCCAGTTCCTGCAGAGTGATCTCTCCTTTTCTTGCCTGCGTGATGTAGCAGGCCGGAGCTGTTTTGTTTTTTCTCTCTTGATACCTGAGCGACCGGAACAGGGTTTATCCATTGATTATCGAGCCAGGTGAGAGCCTGCGATTTACGGGCCGAAAGGGCTGATACCTTTTCCCGTGCATGTGCTGAGTCTTCCTGTGCTTTTTTCTGCATTTTGTTGATTTCGCTGAAAGTACATCCGGAGATGGAAAGAGCGACGGCGATCATGCAGGGGAGCACCGCCAGCTTCATTGAACGCTGGTGTGATTTTTTCATGAATATATCCAGATTAGTTAACGTAGACGACAGAACCAGCAGTAATGCCTGCCGGGGGTGTCAGACCGGTTGCAGTTCCTGATAGCCAGGTGAGTTGCCCGTTTTGGAAGATCCCTATTAGTGCAGAACCACGACTTTTTGAACGCAAAGTTTCAACAAGTCCTGGTTGTTCAGGCATCCATACCCACAGACGCCCCTGTTGTAACTGATGTTTAATTCGGGAGTCCGGAGTGACAGGGAGAGCCAGTTTATCTGAGGAAATTACTCCGTCCTGCTGGCCTGATACGTATCTGATATCATTGATTCTGTTAGCAATCATTAGTATCTGACTTGCCCATACAGACGCACTTGCATATTGCTGGGCGTTTGTGGTTTCAGACATCTTCTGATTCTGGTAGCTACCAGTGATAATCAGAATGGTCAGGCCGACGGCCATGACCAGCCATCCCATTAGCGACCATCCCTTGTATCAGAAACTGTAATGATGCACTGCATGCGAGAAGCCTGTGCGTATAAAGGTTTTTGCGCAGTCCGATATAACTCAAATACCTGCTCCATGGCTGATTCAAATGATCCCCGGAACATTAAAGGCGCATCCAGACGGTAATCGGTTACAGAAAGTGGCCATATGACCATCCAGTGCGTTGATGCCATGCTTTCGCATTTTGTTTCTTCTGCCCACTTAATAATGTTCTCTCTTAATGTGGTGCCTGCCGGCGCACGCCACTCTTTACCCTGAGATACCGGTTTGACAGCGTCCCGGTCATGAGCGGGATAGACTTGACTGTGGAGCCGGTTGGAGTTGGGGTGGCGGCGGGGGTTGACGAAGATACGCTGTTTCCTCTGAATGGATTTCGTGGTTTGTTCTGGCTATTTGCTGTTGTTGGAGATTCAGGGGAAGTGGATGTGGTTACCATGGCTGCTGGCGAGATAGTGGTTGCCGTGTCCTGTGCCGGTGCAGCAGCTGATGTTGTGACGGTCAACGTTTTATTATCCCAGTCCAGATGGCCCCATAGGTGTTGTTCTTCCAGCAACCGGTTCAGAGAACGGGTCCACTGATCATTGGCAGACCATGAAACCAGTTTGGTATTCAGCTTGGGCGTGGCTGCATTCTCTTGTCTGAATTTCCATCCTTCCGGTAGTAATGTTTTTATCCACTGACTGACGGTCCGGTTACGGGCCGTCGGCGATAGTGTTACAGGGCGCTACCAGGCTTGCCTGTAATGATTAACCGGGAGAAATTCTGACTTATTGTTGGTGAAGGTAACGGTCGGGATTCGCTGACTGGCTGTGCTGTTTTTACTGTCTCTGGCACGCTGACTCTCGGGGGGGGAGTTATTTTAGGTGGAGAAAGACGTTGTTGCGTAAGTGCCAGAACGCCAGCACTCTCACTGATTTGTCCGTCAACAAAAACCAGAGCAGGCGTATCTGATGGTGCCACGTTATTGCTGCCGGAAATTCCGGCACAGCCGGACAATAATGACGGCAGTATAAGTGTCAGATAGTTTTTTTTCATAACGGAGACTCCGTGTTCGTATATACGTGTTTGTTAATTGGTGTGAGGCGGCTGGAGAGGACGAATGACGACTGTCATTCCGTCCGAATGCAAATGCGGGAGAGACCACTGAAATAAGAGATATACAAAAGGAATTGATAATTTTTCATACAGACTTGTTTTCCGTGGGCATGTAATAACAGAGAAATTCAAACCATAAGATTCCAGTCTCTTTATAAGTTTATTTATTCTTGCAGGAGTAAAGAGATGTGAATGCATAACAATGGTTTCATCATTATTAATTGCTTTTGATATCAGAGAAAGCAATACATCCCAGTGTTTCCTCATTGACTTCGGGCAACGTGTGTCAGCATAGGGGCTAAGATGTATAGTTGATTTCTTGCTTCCCTTTTTCTTCTTCACAAAGAATGTGAAGTCGTATTTAGATGCAGACCTTACAATAAGAAGTACACATCTGAAAAGTAGTGGGAAAATGCAAATCACAACCACCACACAGAAATATAACATATAAGGCAATGATAAGTTGTCAGTGTATGGATAACGTAAGTATTGCCATGGGGTAGTGATGTACAGACAAAGCGTACACCAAAGCAACCATAGATATAATGGTACGTTATTATTTTTCATATTAGTTGACTTTTAATACTGTTTTCTATCACCACATTTTTATGTGTCTCATTTGGCACTTCGTACTGTTGGAAATATTGTTGGCGGCGGATGCGTGTCTGTTCACTGCTTTCTATTAACACCGCCATGGCGATTGCAAAGTATATGCAAATCAGGAAAATCCAGAACGCGTTTGGTATCTTCCAAAAAAGTGTGGACAGTTTGTTATGTGGTGAAACTAAAATCGGAGAAAGGATTCCACAGACAATCACAATCGCGATGGTTAATTTAACTAGAAAGAACATGGTAAACATCGTTAATCTCCATGATAAAAGGGAGAGAGGTAATAAAGATGGCAACAAACGGCTAAATTAAAATCGTTAAAAGGTGTACACAGACAATCGCAATCGCATGGTTAATTTAACTAAAAAGAACACGGCCCCCACCTGTTTTGACGAGGTCTTTTGTTTTTGTTGTGTTTACGACAGCCAGTCCTGTAGATGCTGATGGCGGGAGCTGCTGCCCTTGTGCCAGCGGCAGTGGCTGCCGGGAGCACGCTCCAGTCGGAACAGAAATCGGTTGTCGCGTAGTACCACCACGAGACAGTTATCCGGCGTGCAGAAACGTCGGGCAAGCTCATCGGGGTCTGTCGGTGTTTTCGTTGAAAACAGCCTGCGTTTGCAGTGTGCGTCGACGACCAGTATTTGCAGTCGTCCGGGATGTTGCTGTGGCATCAAAGACTCCTTCCGGAACGGGAAAAGAAGCAGCTGTACCGTCATAACTGCACGTACCGGTTGCGAAAAAACGGCACAAGCGAGTAGTGACAGAAAGAATGTCGGAAACGGCAGGAAGGGCGGTACAGGCTGCGAAGACGGGAAACGGGTTGTGTTGGGAATTAACGCACGTGAGGTGTGATGAGAACGACGCGCTTTTCGCCAGCTCCGTCTCCGGTGAATCCATTCACGACAAGGGACTGTTCCGGTCTGAGAGAAATGCTTTGTTCAACAGTCTGTTTTCGTTTCTGGTCTGTGGTCGAGAGTCGCAGAGTGATATTTCCGGGCGCACCGTGAATATCCGGTGATACCTGCATTCTGACACCGGGAGAGACATCTGCAGTGAAGGTATCCGGACCTACGGACGTTACCAGTGATTCAACACAGGGCGTATTCTGTATCATCCCGTGGAGCGTTTCAGGTGTCAGCGTCAGGCTGTCATTAAAAAATGCACTGCGTGAAATACTCCCCTGAGCACCGGCAAACAGGTCCGGATGGCGCTCATTAAGAAGGCTTCCGTATTTTTCCGCCAGGCAGATTGGGTTGCTGGCCGTTGTGTCTGTTCGCACGGTATCGACCGTGAATGTCACCTGCGGGTGATGTTCCTGTGGCCTGTGCAGCCGGACAGCAGTGCGGCGGCTATCGTCATCCAGAGTAGTGGTTGTTTTTTCATGCTGTTAATTTCCTCTCAGGGTAAAAAGAAAGACTCGCACCGTCATGTCGATGGGGGCCGCTTGCGAAAAAATGGCACAAGCGAGTAGTGACAGAAAGAATGTCGGAAACGGCAGGAAGGGCGGTACAGGCTGCGAAGACTGGAAACGGGGTATGCCGGGGATTACACATCCTCAGTGTAATGTGATAGTCGTCTGCTCCTGTGTTGCACCCCAGACATCTTCTGGCAGGCTGGGCAGCCCGATAAATAGGGTGTGAAAGAGGGTTTCTCTGCGTTCGATCCCGAATTGATGTTCGTATCCTCTCACCACCTGAAATCCTTCGTCGGAGAATATTAACTCTGCCGTTTCCAGAAGCTGCATAGTTTTGCGGTGTAGTGGAGTGATCAGCTGCAACGTAACTGGTGCCCTCATATCGCCTGTCGGTAGAAAACACTCTTCGGTGCGACTTAGTTGTAGCAGATGACGTTTCCCGGAACAGGCCCGTTCAATGGATTCATTGAACACCCTCTCAGGCCATGGGCAGACATATGTGCGCCAGCCTGCTTTCTGTAATTTACCCAGTGCAGCCCGAAAACGAAACAACGGACATTCCCCGACAGTGGCAGAGCTGAGAAAGAGCGTATTCAGCGTTCCGATGATGGGAATATTGCGATCTTTTTCGGTCAATGCTTTTAACGCCATGATTTCGCCAGGGAGACTACGGAACTCAGGATGTCTGCTGGCACCAGAAAGCCATTCAAGCAGGTAATGCCGTAATCCGGTTTCACTGGTTATATTGTGGTTTTCCTGTGCCGTTTTCAGGGCATTCAGTGCACACCAGAGCAACTGGCGCACGGGATGTTCTGTCGTGGTCATGCGAATGTCCTACTGTGAGATGAAAAGAAGACCGGTATCCGCTCTCTCCGCCACACGTGATGGCACGGGCCGGCCTTTGATAAAACGAATCAATACTCTGGGGTGAAGCCTTTTATTTCTTTCGCCATTAAGAAATACACGATTCCATCAAAAGACAGGGGGAGTCCATGGTGGGGATGGCTTCGTGCAGGCTTCACTCCAGAATATTCTCTGAATTGAAAAAAAGCCCGGCCCGAAGGCCGGGAAATACTGGCTATGGGATGTTTACAAGGCGCTCCATAAAGCGTGATGTTCGGCATTTGATACCAGTTCCAGGAGCAGGGATATCCTCGACTCAGGCTGGAGAGTATTTTCCATTCTGAGGAGATACTGATATTGTGCTTTTGTCAGCCATATGCTGGAAGCCGCATTCAGCTCTTCCCTGGCTCCCGGATTTAGCACAGGTCCGGGTAAATCTTCATTAATCCATCAACAATATCTTTATTGACGGGTTTTATTTCACCGCCAAACTTCACGAAATCAATGAAGGCGCTATGGCGACGTAATGCCGATACTGGTTGAATGTCAAAATTAGCCAGAATAAAAAAGTACCCTGGAAAAATAGCGAATATTCTTTCACGGTAACAGCGCCTGGAGTCTGCCCGTCTTATCTTTCTTGTTATTAATGGAGTCCATGGTACGACGTTTTGCTCATTCAGCCATGAGAATAAAGATTCTCTGTTTTTGCCGGCTGTATTATATTGCGCAAGATACCAGTTCCGGTTATTCAGGTGTTCTATATTCACGAAGTTCAACGCTCCGCGCAAAACCGATCCATGATGGACGATTTTGCGATGTCAGGCGAATATGCTAAATCATATGTCTGAAGCAGTGTCCAGCCATATCTGGATAAACTGCAGTTCTGACAGGCATATAACCAGCAGACTCTAGTACGTTCTGTATCGGTGATTTGGCGAACTCACAGATAAAGAACGGCTAAGCACTAATATCAGCAATACAGTGGCACAGTATTGTGATACGCGAAATAAAACATCAGCACGTCAGTTCAGAGTAAGATCGCCATATATCGGGCATGAGCCAGATACAAATAACTGGGACACCGTCTGAAGTGATTTGCTTTATTAAAGTAACTTGTGCTTGGTGTTTATGTTTATCAATTTGGGATCGCCTGTAAAGTGCAAAATGCAATTTCCATGAAAGTGTCCCCTTTAATGGGGACACCTGTTCACATTTTTTCGTTTTCTTTTAGCTGTATTGCTAATCATGAAAACGAAAGTTCGCATCAGCACAGCAGAGCGAAGTGCATCATATCCTTCCAGATTTAAATTCTTCAGGCTTCGCTTCAGGTAGGTTCGTACCGTTTCGGGAGAAAGCCGACAGTTCTGAGCAATGGCGTCGTAAGGAACACCCATTGCGTAAAAAACGCAGACTTTAAGCTGGTTTGTTGATAGCTCGGGAAACATGCCTTCCAACAGAGTGATGGCCGGGAGTTTCTGTATCAGTTGAGGTGACATAGCAAAGGTCTCCGATGACAACTAAAAACGCTATCACCGAGTTCCTACGCTCATTGGTGATAGCCCAGACGGGGGTAGGAATACCGGCGTCATCGGAAACCGGCCAGGCTAATGCCTGCCCCGCCTGAGCTACCATAGATGACGACAAGAAATACAAGTTCCTGTCTTTATGGTATGGCAAAAAACGACGCCAAATGAAGAAATTAACTTCTGCGCCGACGATGACTACGCGGGTTCCTACGCCCGATCACAGTTTTGCCTGTGACCAGTAAAGGGTACTTAGTATAACGCACCGAGTCAACTAACAGCTTAAAAAACATACAAAAAAGCGTCAAAACTTAACGCTCCGCGCCGAAGCGATCCAGGCATGATGCTTCTGCTTTGTGGCGTTCGAACATGCTGGTCCATATGCACGAAACGGTGTCTGACCCTCGTCCAGACAATCCGCAGTTCTGACGAACATATGAACAAATATGCTCTTGTAGAGGCTGTTGTTACACAATTGGCGGGTTGTGTAACAAATGGTTTTATCATCTAAGAATTATTCTATTTACGATCGAATGATCTACAAAATGATTTTTTAAAGGTTTTTTAGATCGTTTAATCGCATTAAAACAGAATATTATTCTGTTAGGTGGATCGGTTGTAAGATAAATGATCGTGAGTAGGACAAAAGTCGATCTTTTAATCCAAAAGAAGGATCTAAAGCAGAAAAATCTGCTTTTAAAAATAGATTTTATTTTTTTGACGCAGGTCAAGATTAACTTATTAGAGGTATCAGTGAGGAGGCACTGGAAGAGAAGAGATCGTTGTAATGCTTTTCAAATTAACGTAAAGCGGGTATATTTCGGCTGTTATTAGCTGTGCAGAGGGTGGCACTCTGTGGAGCAAAGCGGCGAAAGTCGGACGGCAGAATGCGCCATAAGGCATTCAGGAGAGATGGCATGTACGGGCAGTAAGTCAGAAGACTGAAGATGTTCCGGAAGCCATAAAAGGAAAACCCCCACTATCTTTCTTACGAACTTGGCGGAACGACGAAAGATAGTGGGGGCCTCACAGAATACGGGTAAAGTATAATGAAACCGTACCAGAGATTCAACCTGTGCAGTGTATAAATACACGGCACAATCGCTCCGCCATAAGCGACAGCTTGTGGCAGGTCTGAAGAATACTCCATATAACGCAGTACACTGGAGTCAGTTAGCACCCGAAGAGCAGATCCGTTTCTGGGAAGACTATGAAGCGGGAAGGGCGACCACTTTCCTGGTTGAACCGGAAAGGAAGCGCACGAAGCGCCGTCGCGGTGAACACTCCACCAAACCCAAATGCGAAAATCCGTCCTGGTATCGTCCTGCGCGCTATAAGGCGCTGAGCGGGCAGCTCGGGCACGCCTACAACCGTCTGGTGAAAAAGGACCCGGTGACCGGCGAGCAGAGCCTGCGCATGCACATGTCTCTGCATCCTTTTTACGTGCAGAAACGAACGTATGCCGGTCGCAAATATGCTTTCCGTCCGGAAAAACAACGCCTCCTCGATGCCATCTGCCGGTTCTGGTCAGCTTCAGTGATGCGGGCACACATACCGTAGGCATGAGTGTTTCCCGTCTGGCCCGAGAAATCAGCCCGAAAGACAGCAAGGGGAAGGTTATTCCGGAACTGGAAGTGACGGTCTCCCGCCTTTCCCGTTTGCTGGCCGAACAGGTACGTTTTGGTGTGCTGGGTGTTTCAGAGGAAACCCTGTGGGACCGTGAAACCCGCCAGCGTCTGCCACGTTACGTCTGGATAACACCGGCAGGCTGGCAGATGCTGGGCGTCGACATGGTAAAACTTCACGAACAGCAGCAGAAACGACTGCGTGAAAGTGAAATCCGCCAGCAGCTCATTCGGGAAGGTGTTCTGCGTGAGGATGAAGATATCTCCGTACATGCGGCCAGAAAACGCTGGTATCTGCAGCGCAGTCAGGATGCGCTGAAACACCGTCGTGCGAAAGCAGCAGCCAGTAAGCGCGCCAGACGCCTGAAGAAACTGCCTGCCGACCAGCAGATTCATGAGATGGCAGAGTATCTCAGGAAGCGTCTGCCTCCGGATGAAGCCTATTTTTGTTCCGATGACCATCTGAAGCGAATGGCCATCAGGGAGTTGCGTCAGCTTGAACTGACGCTGGCTGCCCCGCCACCGCACTAGACAGCACCATTCCCTCAGCACTGAATCATCACCAGCCCCTCCGGGGCTTTCGGCGCTGGTTCCGCTCAGCCAAAATCCGCAGTAATCACCTTAAATCCCCTCAGAGGGCATATCTGCCCATAAAACCACGCATCAGTCATCAGAACATGGCCACGTCGTTTCAGTTATCCACATAAATCCGCAAACAAAGGACTTTAAGAAGCTGCAAACCTGAAACAGCAAACCTGCAATATAGTCTTAACCCCATTACTTAATCCCCTGCGTTGCTTCGCCGCAGGGAAAGTCTTTATCTCTGAAACCACTGTGAACAAATACAAAGAGGCCTTCGCTTGCAGCGGCCAAGGCCGCGCCGCTCAGAATCTAAAAGCACCTCCCACGCTGACGCGCGGGCCCCGAACCTCACCGTTCTGAAACCACAACAAAAAAACATCAGGAATAAAAAAACCACACAAACGCAGCACCGTGCCCACCCTCATAACTGAAAAGCGAGGCCGCCCCCGCCCAAAGGGCGGAACAACATCGCTTTTAATCATGAATGTTGTAACTACACCTCATCATGGCTGTCAGTGTTCTGGCTGGAAGTATCGAGTACACGCTCGTAAGCGGCCCTGACGGCCCGCTAACGCGGAGATACGCCCCGGCTTCGGGTAAACCCTCGTCGGGACCACTCCGACGCGCACAGAAACTCTCTCATGGCTGAAAGCGGGTATGGTCTGGCAGGGCTGGGGATGGGTAAGGTGAAATCTATCAATCCGTACCGGCTTACGCCGGGCTTCGGCGGTTTCACACCTGTGCTACATGTAACCACCGTATGCCGCCTTACATGCGCTGACGCGCATTATTTGCCTTGTTCCGTCTGAAAGTAATCACTATGATTAAATATGATTAACAACTAATCGGATATGCAAATGAAAAACAATACCGCACAGGCAACAAAAGTAATTACCGCGCATGTGCCATTACCTATGGCTGATAAGTCGACCAGATGGCCGCCAGGCTGGAACGCTCCCGGGGCTGGGTTATCAAACAGGCGCTTTCTGCATGGCTTGCCCAGGAGGAGGAGCGTAATCGCCTGACGCTGGAAGCCCTGGACGATGTGACATCCGGACAGGTTATCGACCATCAGGCTGTACAGGCCTGGGCGGACAGCCTCAGTACTGACAATCCGTTACCGGTGCCACGCTGATGGAACTGAAGTGGACCAGTAAGGCGCTTTCTGATTTGGCGCGGTTATATGATTTTCTGGTGCTGGCCAGTAAACCTGCTGCCGCCAGAACGGTACAGTCCCTGACACAGGCACCGGTCATTCTGTTAACTCATCCACGTATGGGAGAACAGTTGTTTCAGTTTGAACCCAGGGAGGTCAGACGGATTTTTGCTGGCGAGTACGAAATCCGTTACGAACTTAATGACCAGACTATTTATGTATTGCGCCTGTGGCACACACGAGAAAACAGGTAGATTGTGTGTGGGGACAACTTAACATAGCCTGCAGATATTAATTCTGGAACATTATTATCACGCCAGATATTTTGCATTCCATTAAATAATCTTGTAGGAGATAAAATGAATTACGATGAAATAACGAAAATTACCGCTGAACGTATTAGCGACTACATGACTGAAGCAGTTAATACAGACTCTATTGCCGTTGCGGAAATGTTTCATAACGCTGCATGGGGAGTGCGAACATTGTGGTTTGAACTCGTCACAAAAATAGATATGGATATGCATAAAAAGAACGGGTATGCGAGTTATGATCTTAGAAGGAAAATCGAAATGCAGCATGAAGAGTTTCAGAAAATGACAGAGCGCGAGCAAGTGCCTTTATTGAAATCGCCATAATAATAGAAACAGTACAAGTACATTGCTGTATTGTGTTTTCCTTGAATATTGAATCGCGGTGCCCATGTACTACGATTCCTTTCGTGTCATTTATCATTGCACACTTTCCCTGACTGAGCGTAAAACACTGACTACTTTCCCCTCAAACTCTTGGACGGAGAATGCAAAATTGGTCTGTTCCAGCATAGAATATGTTACTTTTTCATGACCGAACCAGAAATATTGCGCGTCAATAAGAGACATTGTGTAAACTCAGTCCTTTTATCTGGCAGGTTAACCCCTATCAATCTTAGGATGAAACCACGCCATCCTCTGTTTGCCTGGTTATTAATTTCATAAAGACGATTGTTTTCCTCTCGTAGTTTTGTCCACTCTAAACAAAGTGTTATATCATCCAGTTCTGTGATGTGTTTCACTTTTCCATTGACAGTTACAGTGTTTATTCCATTTCCTGTGATCATCATCTTATGCCTTTTTTATCTTCATTTGGGACCGTGCTTTTCTTCGGAGTATCACTATTCGTTAACTGCTGTTTATCAATAAAATTCCTGATGTTATCAAGTGCTTCCTTTGTTTTTAGAATGTGCTTGATATCCATTTCATCCCGCCCGGTCATTCTTTTTCCGGACAAAAGACGCTCAAGAAGCTCCTGTTTCGCATCAGGAGAATCTTTGGCGAGATCCATCAGTTTAAGCAAATCTTCACGATCGAGAGGAAAGAAGTATTTTACAAAATACTTGAAAAGCGAAAGAAAGTAGTATGCTGTCCATGCAATACAGAAACCGATTCTGAGAAACTCATTGTCAACTATACAGAAATACAAGTATACAATCAGGAGAATAGGTAAAATCCATAATACTATAGCTAAAAAAATATATACGGGGATCAGGCGTCTGTATGCCCGTTCATGTTTATTCAGGATGAATAAAATCTTCTCCGCTTCTGAATCACACATAACATTCTCTTCCCATTTTTCTGATACGTAATGTCCACCTGTTATCAGGAGTGTTTATTGCCCAGAAATATTCTCCTGCTGTGCCTGCGTCCTGAGCCACTTTTGTTCTAATGTCGCCAGTCTGCGACCGGCACTCTGTGCTTCAGAGTCTGAGACCTGCCCTTTGGGGTGACCATCCAGGCCATAACGTGGGACGCCGGCGACAGCTGTCCGCTGCAGATATACGCGGCGGGATGTGATGCAGGACACTGCACAGAGCCATTCGTCCATGGTCAGTTCTGTCTCCGGGTGTTCTGCCAGAAATGCCGAAATATCATTGCTTATGCCAATTTTCAGGGGAATAAATCCACCACCTTCAGCACGAAGATGAGGAAACAGGGCCTTTATTTTTCCACGCACTCGTGAGTATACTCACGGGTCCAGTGGGAGGGACGTGGAAAACGGTGTCTTTTCTTTTTCTTCTTCCTGGCTGGCGCTTCGGGATATGTGTTTCGACGGCAGATGAATTTATTCCGGCGGGGGCTGATTCTGCCGTCTGTTCAGTAAATACAGGTGCGATAATATCTGTTTTTTCGGATAAGGACGGTGGCGAAAAAGTTCGACGTTTTTTCACCACAATGACGGGAGTTTTCCTTTCTTCCTGATTTTTTCCCATAAATACCTCGGCTGGCTGGTTTTACTCTTTAATAATATCACAATCCATAAATTAGTAAATTTCCCATCAGGTGATTTTTCATGGCTAATAAGTCCATTCTCTGAATATTTATACTCGAGGTAGTTACAGTTATGGCGTGACAGTCGAATTGATATTCTACTGAACCCTGACAGAAACATGGTTGATATATTCTCTCACTTTAATGTTGTCATGATATAAATAAAAACAATTCATTTGAAAGGATATCAGAAGAAGATATCGGGGCGCACAGTTCATCTCTGCCTTTGTTTCATGGGGGTTCTTTGTTATATTTTACTTACTGTTTAAGCATGTACATAAGGAGTGCTTTCATTATGCCAATGATACTTGTAAAGAAGAATCCCCGGGGCAAAGTGATTCGGGAGCTTAGCAGTGAGGAAGAGACTGCAGTAAAGACGGTCTGTGGACTGAAAAGGCCAGCAACCATGGCACAACATAACCTGGCCAATGATCTTCTCCGGGAAATGCGTGAGTATGATGCATGGTTACAGTGTGACTGTATTCCGGGAGATTCGCCGGCCATGAATTTTGCTGCTCTTAAAAACAATACGGGTACTCTTTATCTGTCCAGTTTTAATCATGAGCATGCACCTGAATGCCCCATGTATCGTCAGTTATCCGGAAATGAAGAGGAAACATCCTTCGGAGCAAGCCGGCATCCCGTTAGCACCCGTATAAATTACAGAAACTTTTTACCACCTGATGACAGTAATTCTGTTATCAGACTGCAGGCCCGCTCTGCTTACCATAATGGTGAGCGCTCCTCCGTTCGCAAGAAACGTCCGCGCCTTGGCCGTTTACTCCTGTCGCTTATTGAAGATGCAGGGCTGAATAAACTGGATTCCCTGGCTAATCCCCGTATCCGGACTAATTATCGTGAGTGTCTTGATGCCATACGGCAGGTTACACTACAGCAGGAGTATATTCGGGGAAGAGCCTTATCTGAAATTATCCATTTCCGGCCAGGAATGTCTGAAAGGTCTCAGGAGCGGTTAATGGAAACGCTGGAGAATTCAGAACGACACTGGCCTGCCAGAAGAAAGCATATGTTCTTTCAGATTTTTATGGCGCAGCACATCTGTCGTGATGCTGTGGAAATTCACTGGGCGAACGGTAATATTCAGGTCATCAGACCTGTGCGGGGGATCAGTATTAATGGTGAAGCGCAGGGCGGAATACGTCCCCCTTACTGGGTTATTCTTGCTTTTTGCCGGAGTGCCGATGGCAGAATCATCTGCAGTGAAGGGTATGCTCATGCTCTTTATCAACTGACATGTCCGGTGCCTGTGGACAGCAAACTGGAACGAAACACGCTCACTGCTCTTCTGAATGTGGCCAGCTGGCTTAAAAGAAAGCCAGGTACGCCGGAATTAAGTCTGGAAAGGCCCCTGTTTGATACAGAAGTTTATGTTAATGGTGAAAAGAAATATGTACTGCCGGATTTCATTGTCACAGCAAGGGCTCCTGACGGAAAGACGGCCAGAGTGGTCATCGAAACGATGGGATATGAAGACAGTGATTACTGCGCGAGAAAATCCAGGCAGCATACCGGCATGAAGCAGATTGGTGTTCTGCATACCGATCCACCGAAATGGCTGGATAACGATCATCCCCCTTTTAAGAAACATATGTACGGTGTTTTTATGCATCTCAGGTACTGAGATATTTTGTGGCTCAGTTCTGTAACTTTTCCCGTAACATTGTCTGTTGTTACGGGAAAGTCCGGTTTTTGTATTGCACCAGAGAATACCCAGACTGTGATGCTGCCACAGCGTCAGCAGGCTTTCTGAACGGTGTAACATCACTTCATGTTAATGATAATCACTATCATCAAATCTTGACATGCCATTTTCTCCTTAATAAATTAATACTGTATATGTATCCATATGCGTAAGCAGTTAATTCATTTGTTTTCCTCAGAGGATGAAGGAGATACCGAATGTCTGACCCTGTACGTATTACAAATCCCGGTGCAGAATCGCTGGGGTATGATTCAGATGGCCATGAAATTATGGCCGTTGATATTTATGTAAACCCTCCACGTGTCGATGTCTTTCATGGTACCCCGCCTGCATGGAGTTCCTTCGGGAACAAAACCATCTGGGGCGGAAACGAGTGGGTTGATGATTCCCCAACCCGAAGTGATATCGAAAAAAGGGACAAGGAAATCACAGCGTACAAAAACACGCTCAGCGCGCAGCAGAAAGAGAATGAGAATAAGCGTACTGAAGCCGGAAAACGCCTCTCTGCGGCGATTGCTGCAAGGGAAAAAGATGAAAACACACTGAAAACACTCCGTGCCGGAAACGCAGATGCCGCTGATATTACACGACAGGAGTTCAGACTCCTGCAGGCAGAGCTGAGAGAATACGGATTCCGTACTGAAATCGCCGGATATGACGCCCTCCGGCTGCATACAGAGAGCCGGATGCTGTTTGCTGATGCTGATTCTCTTCGTATATCTCCCCGGGAGCCAGGTCGTTAATCGAACAGGCTGAAAAACGGCAGAAGGATGCGCAGAACGCAGACAAGAAGGCCGCTGATATGCTTGCTGAATACGAGCGCAGAAAAGGTATTCTGGACACCCGGTTGTCAGAGCTGGAAAAAAATGGCGGGGCAGCCCTTGCCGTTCTTGATGCACAACAGGCCCGTCTGCTCGGGCAGCAGACACGGAATGACAGGGCCATTTCAGAGGCCCGGAATAAACTCAGTTCAGTGACGGAATCGCTTAACACGGCCCGTAATGCATTAACCAGAGCTGAACAACAGCTGACGCAACAGAAAAACACGCCTGACGGCAAAACGATAGTTTCCCCTGAAAAATTCCCGGGGCGTTCATCAACAAATCATTCTATTGTTGTGAGCGGTGATCCGAGATTTGCCGGTACGATAAAAATCACAACCAGCGCAGTCATCGATAACCGTGCAAACCTGAATTATCTTCTGAGCCATTCCGGTCTGGACTATAAACGCAATATTCTGAATGACCGGAATCCGGTGGTGACAGAGGATGTGGAAGGTGACAAGAAAATTTATAATGCTGAAGTTGCTGAATGGGATAAGTTACGGCAAAGATTGCTTGATGCCAGAAATAAAATCACCTCTGCTGAATCTGCGGTAAATTCGGCGAGAAATAACCTCAGTGCCAGAACAAATGAGCAAAAGCATGCAAATGACGCTCTTAATGCCCTGTTGAAGGAAAAAGAGAATATCCGTAACCAGCTTTCCGGCATCAATCAGAAGATAGCGGAAGAGAAAAGAAAACAGGATGAACTGAAGGCAACGAAAGACGCAATTAATTTCACAACAGAGTTCCTGAAATCAGTTTCAGAAAAATATGGTGCAAAAGCTGAGCAGTTAGCCAGAGAGATGGCCGGGCAGGCTAAAGGGAAGAAAATACGTAATGTTGAAGAGGCATTAAAAACGTATGAAAAGTACCGGGCTGACATTAACAAAAAAATTAATGCAAAAGATCGTGCAGCGATTGCCGCAGCCCTTGAGTCTGTGAAGCTGTCTGATATATCGTCTAATCTGAACAGATTCAGTCGGGGACTGGGATATGCAGGAAAATTTACAAGTCTTGCTGACTGGATCACTGAGTTTGGTAAGGCTGTCCGGACAGAGAACTGGCGTCCTCTTTTTGTTAAAACAGAAACCATCATAGCAGGCAATGCCGCAACGGCTCTTGTGGCACTGGTCTTCAGTATTCTTACCGGAAGCGCTTTAGGCATTATCGGGTATGGTTTACTGATGGCTGTCACCGGTGCGCTGATTGATGAATCGCTTGTGGAAAAAGCGAATAAGTTCTGGGGTATTTAAATAAAATATAAGACAGGCTGTCTATCTTACAGACAGCCTTTTATAATAACAGAAAGAATATATATCATACTTAACGGAAGAGATAATATGAAAACAGTACCCGTATAAACCGCAAGCAACCCCATTTTTCCAGGTGTATCAGCAAAAAAACCGCTGTTCCAGAAATCAGGCCGGGTAAATTTCAGAGCTGTATCTTCAATATACCATTTTGCAACCGGATACAAAACCATTCCGCAGAGAGAAATACACCAGAACAGTAATCTGTATTTAAACTCATAATCCCATGACATATACAGCATATATCCCCCGTCACCATCCCCACCACCATATTACTTAAAATCAATATTTACTGTTCTATCTGTCCAGTTTTCCTTTCTTTGCATCTTTTGTCAGTGTACTGATGCATGACAACATAACCACAGCATGATAATAATAATCAATAACAATAAGCTGTGTCACGTTACATCATGGAACGGAGGTGCTCCTGTGACCTTTGAGCAGAAAAAAGCCCGGGCCATTGCCTGATGGACAGCAAAAAGATGTGGCGGAGCAATTATGCCCCTCCTCTTCTGCGTATTCTATGGCGGCTGGGTATCCGGCTTCCGCCATTACCCTTTATGCCGTTCTGGCAGGTCACGGTGCTGACGGGGGGCGTTATGGGGCATTTCCTGGGGATGTGTAATGTGGTTTACCTACTGGGGGCCGTCAGGAATGGTGGCAGGTGAGGCCATTATTATAAGTATCACGGGTGGTTTTTTGTTCGGACTGTGCATGGCCTCTTTCCACTGGTGGCGCAGGAAAGTTAACCGGCTGCCACCATGGGATGATGTGTAAACCGTGCACAGGCGTGTTCTTACGGAGCGGCACTTTCATTTATCTGTACGCGAACCTCTATTCCTGCGTCATGACAGGCCTGCAGCCACTGCGCCACTTCCAGCGGATCGCCCTCCCGGCGTACCACCCTGCCTTCTTTATTCCATAACTGCAGACAGGTGCTGCCGTCGAGACGCACCACAAAATCCCCGCGGCAGGCCTGATACGTTATGCCGTTCAGCTCCACCGCCAGATCAGTGGCAGAAGTGCCGTCTGCGGGCAGACCTGCTGCCGGGACCAGCGGCAGTACGACGACTTCTGCCGCACGCTGTTCTGCCCGGAGGCGGTCCTGTTCTGCCAGCAGCAGAGGCTGTGCCACGGCCCGGCCGGCGTCCGTCAGCTCCACTGCCAGCTGCAGGTTCGGGGCGCGCAGGGTACGCAGCCAGCCGGCATCCTCCAGACGACGGCAGGAGCGCGCAGGTTTGGCCCGTAGACCGGGGCTTCCCCGCTTTGCTCCAGCACCCGTTCTATGTCCCGCGTCAGCACGGGTCCTGGCCGTTTTTCATCAAGGGCAGCCAGCACAATCAGCACTCTCCGCTGCAGTGGCGACGGTCGGCGGCTCTGAGTCATTTCCAGTCATCCTCCGGCCAGATGAGCTTTCTGAGGCGCTGATGGTCGCGTCAATGATCTCCTGTCTCTTTATGGCATTCATTGAGGTATAGCCATTTATGGCCAGTTCATGCCAGAAGATCAGCACGGCTCCGGCTTTGGCTGACTCGCAGAGATAAGTTACGCCGTGGCTGTCCAGATTGCATTCCCGGATGCGTTTTTCCGCAAACCGGTCAGTTGTTCATAGCTGAGTGAAAACGTCATTTCCTGATCCATCCTGTACGTTCCATCTGATAATGTTCTGACAGGTAAAAATCATATCCTGAACCGCCCCGGGAATCCTGGAGACTAAACTCCCTGAGAAAGAGGTAAACAGGATGACTAAAAATACTCGTTTTTCCCCCGAAGTCCGTCAGAGGGCGATTCGTATGGTTCTGGAAAGTCAGGGCGAATATGACTCACAGTGGGCGGCAATTTGTTCCATTGCCCCAAAGATTGGCTGTACACCGGAGACTCTGCGTGTCTGGGTACGCCAGCATGAGCGGGATACCGGAGGCGGTGATGGCGGGCTCACCACCGCTGAACGTCAGCGTCTGAAAGAGCTGGAACGTGAAAATCGTGAACTGCGCCGCAGTAACGATATCCTTCGCCAGGCTTCCGCTTATTTTGCGAAGGCGGAGTTCGACCGCCTCTGGAAAAAGTGATGCCACTGCTGGATAAGCTGCGTAAGCTGTACGGGGTCGGACCGGTATGCAGTGAACTACATATTGCCCCGTCAACGTATTACCACTGTCAGCAACAGCGACATCATCCTGATAAACGCAGTGCCCGTGCGCAGCGCGATGACTGGCTGAAGAAAGAGATACTGCGCGTATACGATGGGAATCATCAGGTATACGGTGTGCGTAAAGTCTGGCGTCAGTTGTTACGGGAAGGAATCAGGGTAGCCAGATGTACAGTGGCGCGCCTCATGGCGGTTATGGGACTTGCCGGTGTTCTCCGGGGTAAAAAGGTCCGCACTACCGTCAGCCGGAAAGCCGTTGCCGCAGGCGACCGCGTAAACCGTCAGTTTGTGGCAGAACGTCCTGACCAGTTGTGGGTGGCTGATTTTACTTACGGTGTGCCCGGAGTTCAGGGCGGGCATGGATGCTTAAATGAACCGCGAGTCTGTCTGGAATATTGAACCGGTAACTCACGATGAGAAACCCAACAATCCCACCGGGTGTGACGGTGGAGAACCTGAGCGGCAGTGACCTGCGGCATGCCCGCAGGGTGATGTAACCCGCTGACAACGGGGATTGAGGCGAGATCACTAAGCGAGATGATCCTCAAGGTTAAGTACTGAAAGGCTGAAGAACATGAACCCGTTAATCCGCCTCTGTGGGTTGAAAACGTCACCACGGCTACGTGATCTGACAGGCCGTGCAGGAGGAACTGGCAGTGATACGTAAGCACTACCGGTCGAAGGTGTTTTGACATGTATGCGAAACACCGGGGCAGCAGCGTCTATCACGCTTGCGTTGCTGACTTCTGCCAACTTGCGGCAAGCAGGATAAAGAGTGCGACGGGCAGCTCCTCAGTATGCCTGAGTCCAGGCAGGTAAACCGGGGAAGGTCAGCGACGGATGTTAAGGGGGCATGGCTCCGATGACGCGCTGGCTGGCGGAGCTTCCGTAGTAGTCCGCGATGGGGAAAGCCCATTACATGGCGAAGGGAAGCAGTTTGAATGTGTTTGCGACGTGAATTAACTGACCTAACGAGGTGAAGACCTTTGATAATCAGCGAAATGCAACGCAAGCTTGCCACATGGGCAGCCACCGATCCGTCCCTACGGATTCAACGGCTGCTGCGTCTGATAACACAACCAGAATGGCTGGCTGAAGCGGCGCGGATCACGCTTTCATCAAAGGGGGCCCATACCCCCGGCGTTGATGGCGTGAACAAAACAATGCTACAGGCCAGACTGGCTGTTGAGCTGCAAATCCTCAGGGATGAATTACTCTCAGGCCACTACCAGCTTGCCCGCCAGACGGGTTTACATCCCTAAAAGCAACGGCAAACTGCGACCACTGGGTATCCCCGCGTTGCGGGATCGTATTGTTCAGCGGGATGCTGATGGCGATGGAGCCGATATGGGAGAGTGATTTTCATACGTCTCTCATATGGCTTCCGGCCTGAGCGCAGTGTCCACCACGCGATCCGCACGGTGAAATTACAGCTCACAGACTGTGGTCGGAAACCCGGGGACGCTGGGTGATTGAAGGCGACCTGTCCAGTTACTTCGACACCGTACATCATCGACTGCTGATGAAGCTGTACGCCGCAGGATCAGTGACGCACGTTTCATGACTCTGCTGTGGAAAACCATCAAGGCGGGACATATCGATGTCGGTCTCTTTCGGGCGGCCAGTGAAGGTGTGCCACAGGGCGGTGTTATATCGCCGCTATTATCGAACATCATGCTGAATGAGTTCGATCAATACCTGCATGAGCGCTACCTGAGCGGGAAAGCCAGAAAAGATCGGTGGTACTGGAATAACAGTATCCAACGGGGCCGAAGTACGGCGGTCAGAGAAAACTGGCAGTGGAAACCCGCGGTGGCGTACTGCCGCTATGCCGATGATTTTGTCCTCATCGTCAAAGGCACCAAAGCACAGGCGGAAGCCATCAGGGAGGAGTGTCGGGGTGTGCTCGAAGGCAGTCTGAAACTCAGGCTGAACATGGATAAGACTAAAATCACCCATGTTAATGACGCTTTATCTTTCTGGGGCACAGGATCATTCGCAAACGCAGTCGTTATGGCGAGATGCGAGTGGTCTCAACGATCCCGCAGGAGAAAGCCAGAAACTTCGCCGCATCGCTGACAGCACTGTTATCAGGCAACTACAGTGAAAGCAAAGTCATATGGCTGAACAACTCAACCGAAAACTGAAAGGCTGGGCCATGTTCTATCAGTTCGTTGATTTTAAGGCCAAAGTCTTCAGTTATATCGACCGTGTCGTGTTCTGGAAGCTGGCTCACTGGCTGGCCCGCAAATACCGTACAGGTATCGCTTCCCTGATGAGGTGGTGGTGTAAATCACCGAAACCGGGTCAGAGCAAAACGTGGGTTTTATTTGGTAAAACCAATCACGGCAAGCTCAGCGGCGAAATACTGTACTGGTTGGTGGGGCAAGGCAAGAAGCTGTTCCGCTGGCGGCTACCCGAAGGTAATCCCTATCTGAGGACGGAGACCAGAAACACGTATACATCGCGCTTTACAGAAGTGGCAATGGCGTTCGCCAGCATTTAAATGGAGAGCCGGATGCGCTGAAAGGTGCACGTCCGGTTCGGGGAGGAGAGGCAGGGAAATAGTCCGACTACGCCCTGCCTCTTACTCTACTCAGCACATGGCAGGGGGTCGTCTATGTGGCGTTCATCATTGATGTGTTTGCCGGATACATCGTGGGTGCGGGTCTCATCGTCTATGGAAACGACATTCGTGCTGGATGCTCTGGAGCAGGCGTTATGGGCCCGTCGACCGTCCGGCACAGTCCATCACAGTGATAAAGGTTCTCAGTATGTATCGCTGGCCTACACACAGCGGCTTAAGGAAGCCGGATTACTGGCATCAACAGGAAGTACTGGTGACTCGTATGACAACGCGATGGCGGAGAGCATCAATGGCCTTTACAAGCGGAGGTAATACACCGTCAAGAGCTCGGAAAACCGTAAGTCGTCGTCTCAGCACCGTCTGGCAGATCCTGAAATTCCTGAGAGAATAGTGGACACCAAATATGGTGGACGCTATCCATGAAATCATTAACCGCAGTGCGTAAAAAAAGCCCTAATTATCCCGTTGAGTTCAAAATCAAAATGGTTGAACTCTCGCATCGACCAGAGATCTCCGTAGCGCAACTCGCTCGTGAGCATGGGATCAACGATAATTTGCTGTTCAAGTGGCGCCAGTACTGGCGCGAAGGAAAACTACGTCCTCCTTCAACAACAGAAAACAACGTGCCTGAGCTGCTCCCGATAACTCTTGATGCCGAAGATGTTGTCCCTACAACCTCCCCCCGGTCACAACCTGTAGCTGCTGCGACACCTGAATCACTCAATATCAGCTGTGAAGTGACGTTCCGGCACGGATCACTCCGTCTGAATGGTGCCATCAGCGAAAATATCCTGAACCTGCTGATACGGGAGCTCAAACGTTGATCCCATTACCATCAGGGACAAAGATCTGGCTGGTCGCTGGCATCACCGATATGAGAAACGGCTTCAACGGCCTGGCGGCAAAGGTGCAGACGACGCTGAAAGACGATCCGATGTCAGGTCACGTTTTTATCTTCCGTGGGCGTAATGGCAGTCAGGTAAAGCTCCTCTGGTCTACCGGCGATGGACTGTGTCTGCTGACCAAACGGCTGGAGCGCGGCCGCTTCGCCTGGCCGTCAGCCCGGGACTGGCAAAGTGTTCCTCACACCGGCACAGCTGGCGATGCTCCTTGAAGGTATCGACTGGCGGCAGCCTAAAAGACTGCTTACGTCCCTGACTATGTTGTAAG
>ENA-OQIG01000077-OQIG01000077.1-human-gut-metagenome-genome-assembly--contig:-NODE-77-length-56376-cov-11.070615_pt1 | contig 56376 bp, 66 predicted proteins | sample MGYA00242576_ERZ504741 | MGnify/ENA primary metagenome ERZ504741 (study PRJEB26092, sample SAMD00036436) | human gut metagenome | host: Homo sapiens | study: EMG produced TPA metagenomics assembly of... | reverse complement strand
ATTTCTTTTTCTTTTCATTCCTCTAGTAGTATGTAACATATAAGTTCCATCGTAATTCCAATATTCGAATGGCCCAGTAACATCTGAAGTGTTTTCGGTTTCATTCCTGCTTCAATACATCTGGTAGCAAACGTATGTCTCAAGATATGCATCGAAAATCTTGGAATTTTTGCTTTATCACAGATTTTAAACAACGCTGTATCATATGTACTGTTCTTGACAGGCGTTCCTTTTCGACACAGAAACACAAATTCTTCCCATTCTGTTGAAATTTCTGAAATCCTCTTATTCTTTTCTTTTTGTTTTTTTAGTATAGCAACCGCTTCTTCTGTTAAGGGTATCGTGCGGTAACCTGATTTACTCTTTGGTTCTCCGATACGCCACTTCTTTGCACTGTAACGATATTCCATACTTCTGCGAATCTGAATTGTTTTGGATTTTAAATCGACATCTTTCCATTTCAATCCTACCAATTCGCCTGTTCGCAATCCGGTTTGTAGTATAAAACGATACTGATTTTCATAGCTTTGACCTTCTGCGTATTGTAAAAATGTTTTTTGTATGTCTCTTGTTAATGCAACCTTCTTCTCAGATGCTTTCCCATATCACTTTTCACAGATTTTTTACAGGGATTGCTACACAAGACTTCATTTTCTTTTGCATACTCAAACATGTTGTATAATGCAATTCTTGCCTGATAAATTGTAGATGTACGATACTCCTGATCTGCCATATCATAAAATATTTTCTGACAGTGAAGTGGTTTCACGTCTGATAGTGGCATCTCCCCAATTACCGGTTTAATATTTTTAATATATCTCTCCGTATAATTGCGAACAGTATTGGAACGGACTATTTTCTTTTTTATCCCAATCCAATAATCAAACCATTGATTGACCAGCATATCTGATGGCATTGAAATATCACTATGTTCATCCACATAAGTCGCATCTGCAATCCATGCTCTGCACTCTTGCAGCTTTTTGAATCGTTTATGTTTTCTCTTTCCAAACCGATCTACAAATCTGGCTGAGTATAATCCCGTACTTTCTTGGGATATTCCCTTGCCAAGTTCTTTGCCTTTTAAATCTTTTCCCATATTTCAGCTCCTCTCATAAGAAGCCCTAATACAGTACCTTGTATTATACCATAGCATCTTATTTTTGTGAATATTCATTTTCATCTCATCTCCCATCTACTGTCATTCATTTATATTTCCACACTTTCCGAAATGAATTTTTCAAATTCTTTTCTCTTTACAAGTTTTTTCGTGCCTACGTAAAGCACAAAAGGGCATCTCGGTTCTTTCAAAAGACTACTTATTCTATTTTGTCCGATATTACTGTATTCTGCTGCCTCTTCAATTGTAAGAGCCACTTTTTCACATATTGCAACATATTGTTTGTTCATAAAATCCTTTCCTTATTGTTTAACGTGTGTAGCATACACTTCTATCCGCAATACACACAATCATTCTTTGTATTCAACAACGTTTTTGCTTTCTCCATTTTCATACTTGCAATCACTTCTCGTTTGCTTGTGCCTCCAACATACATTGGCGTACACATTTCTAAAATGCGGTCATAGATACGCTTTTTATCCAACATGGTCTCGCTTTTTATTTCATTTAGCGGAAGATTCGTTGTGATAATCAAAGGGCGTCCCGAACGGATCCTGCGGTCTATGACACTGAAAATAATTCCTAACGCATATTCCGAATTTCGTTCCACTCCAAGATCATCAATAATCAAAAGCTGATAAGAAGCCAATGCATTGATATATTCCGTTTTGTCTGCCAGTGGAAATATATCATCGATAATGGTATTGAAATTTGTCATCTTCACCGTTACTTCCTGCTTAAGAAGTTCATTGGCAATGCATCCGGCAACATAACTTTTCCCGGTACCAACCGGTCCCCAGAACAAACAACCTATATGATTTCTTTTCATTTCATTCCAGTTATCAACGTAATTTTTTGCTCTATGCATGACTGCATCCGACATATCTGCGTTCTCAAATGTCCACTCTTCCATTCTGCTCTCGTCAAAACAGATACTCGTATTTCTGCTGACTAATTCCCGGTGTTCTTTGTCTTTAAAATATTTTTGTTCTTCTTCATACGCTTTTCTGTCACAAGCACATTGCCTGGAATGTTTCTTCATCCCCATAAAGTCACCCTTAGGAAAAAATGCTTCTTTCGCTTCCCCACAGACTTTGCAATATTGCAAACCATCACTGCCTACACATACGGTATCTTCTTCTCTCATCACAAACTCTCTCCTTCCACATAGCAATAATTTACTTCATGATATTTATTTCTTTTATATTTCTCAGTTACTTTACTAGGTGCCACATTTCCGACTCCTGTACAGCCATTTTTACGACCAGATGAAGGTTGCTTTTCCGACTCTGTTGCAACCATCTTTTCAACCGCCTTATCGTCAACCGGCTGTAAACCTATCTCATCAGATGGAATTTTTACATATAAATGATTGGGTTTTGAAAAACCACCAGATCTGCGAACCAATAGTCCCACATCATCTAATTCCTTCAATGCTGTTTTTACAGAAGATTTGCATTTGTCGATTTGAACAGACAATTCCTCTATCGGAAAAATCAGATAAACATTTCCATACTTGTCTATCCAGCTATTCTTTCTCGATATCCGTGCCCGGTCATACAAAATCATATAAAGAAATTTTGCAGTTTGGGAAATGCGCAGTTTGAGCAAAAACTTCGGAAACTGGAAGTACTGAAGCATCTTCTCTGACTCCTTCATGTATTCATATTTCATTCTTTTCTCGCCTCGTTTCTGTTTCTAATTGTTGTAAAAATCATTTTTATGCCGGCTAAAAAATGTTCTTATACATATACAAAAGATGAAGAGCATAAATACAGGTTCTTGATAAAATTTTTTTATTTTTCCTGTCCAAAACACCCTTACATAAAACGAAACGCTGAGAGGCATTTTTACAGCCCCCTGATGAAAAACTTTTTTATTTTTTCGGTTAATTGAATACTTAAAAACAAAAAACACTCACCTATTCCAGGTGAATGCCTTATCAAAATTTCATTATTTTGTTGTCTGTGACGCTTACTCAGAAACGCTTGCGTATCTGCTAAAATGTAATTGCTTGCAATTATATTTTCACGTGGGTATGGGGACGTAATCCCCATCAAGTCTGCTACTCGTAAGTAATACAAAATTGTCAAAATGACAATACTGTAATACACGGGTGGATCTTGCTCTGGTTGTAACGCATGAATTCATACAATAATAGGCCCAAATGGGTACTTTCACCATTTGAGCCTATATATTATATGTCTTTTGGATAATAACTCAAAAAATGTGTAACCATAACATTAATAAGCACTAAAGAAAACATTACACCTACCATAACATGAATCGGCCAATGAAATGTAAAATATGACAATTTATTTTCCATATAAATTTTCACACCAACCAAGACTGCCACTCCCGCAGTAAACAACAATCCCATCACACACATAAAATAATAACTGCCTTCTCCAAAAAGCATTAATTTCATTTGCTTATCGGTCATCCCGATACTTTTCATAATATCAAATTCTTTTCTCCGAGCGTACATCCCTGTAAATATAACATTACAATAATTGGTCAATCCCGCAATGAATAATATGATACTTACAGCACCTAAGAGGATTCGATTTCCTCTCATATATGTTTCTTTTTGCTGCATCAGATCTGATTTACAGATAACAAAAACTCCTGCTTCGCCGGTTCCTTCATCCATGGATACTTCTGTCATTTCGGATCGTTTCTTATTTTCCTCGGATATCAGCTCGCTGATCTGTGTTTTCACATAAGGTTCTTTTTCCGGATTGGCAGTTAGTTCCATTGTTAATATCTTTTTCTCGGTCGGTATCTTTTGAAAGCCTTTCTCACTGATAAAATAATATAAGTTGCCTTCTCCATGCCAAGATTGATGTATTTCCGGGAAATTCTCGCTTTGCCTGTCTAAATAACCGCATAGAGTAAATGTTTCTGATTCCTTTTCTAGGAAATCGTCTTCCTGTTGTTTCTCTTTACTATCAGAATTATTTTGTTCTTTTCTACGAATCGCATCTTCTTTTGAAAGCAGCGTTTTAAAATATACCGGTTCTCCAATTGCTTTATCTGCAAGTTTTTGTTGTTCCGGAGTCAGCATATGATCATGTATAATTAATACGCCATTTCCTTCTTCCAAAGATTTTACGTCAATATTCAATTGATTATCCTGCACGTATTTCTTAATCGACAAGATTTGATTTTCATTTAAAATCTGCACAGTGTCCCAGCTGAATCCTTCCACCATATTGTCATTTGTAAGATTCGAAAGCCCCTCGTCATAGGGACGAATGCCTTTCTTAGATATAACCGTATCTACATAGGCTCCTTCAATCAGATTGGACTTCTCCCAATCAATACCATCTATCTCGTATAGTTTTTTCTCTAACTCTTGAGAGATTGGTGAAAATTCATCATAATCATTGTCATACAACAGTTCTACACCATCTCCCTGTGTCAGTAAAGGATCAACATCGATTTCTCTGGTTTTATATTCTTCCCCACATCCCTGGCTTTTCCCGAATTCACTAAACTCTCCCGCCAGCAAAAAATCAGGACGTTTCTCAAGAAGATGCTTATAATCGCATCCATTTGTAAGTACATTCATTAGAATAAAAGACAGGACTCCTAAAAATATGGAAATACTTGTAATGATAAATCGTGCTTTATGACGCATTATATTTCCCAATGCAATATAAAACATTTCTCCTGTTTCAGAGCGTTTCAACACCAGTTTCCCAGGATGTTTTATTTTTCTGTCACCCATTTTTCCATCATAAGTTGCACTCTCAATACAAGACAGCTTCGTTATTTTTCTAATAACTCCTTCTGATGCCATCCACAAAATTCCATTTACAAATACAACAGAAAGCAAAAGAATCCACGGTCTGAAAAAGGAAAGTATCGTGTTTCCTCCCATTTCCTGATAAAAATGAAACCCTAATATTTCCGGTATCATTAAGACTAAAATCACTACAGAGAGCAAGCTTCCCAAGACAGAACCTTTTAACATAAGTGACCTCATTTGCTTCCGGTAAATTTTCGTAATCTGTCTTTCTGTAGCTCCAATTGTGTGAAGCAATCCGAGATTTTGAATATCTTCACTCATGGATATCCAAAGAACATTACGCACAAGGAAATATATTCCACACAAAATACCTAGCGTTCCCAATATCACCAGCTCATATCCACCTGCGAATTTAGAAACGGCAGTATATTGTGCTGTATCAGAAACGTATATCTTCTGATCTGCACTCTTCATCGGCAATGTCTGATATAATTTTTCTTCTGTTTTGCTTCTACTTAAATGATTGCTCTGACTGAAAAGTAAAGTATAGGGACCCTTTTCCAGGTTTAACTCATTAATTTTGTCATGTGAAATATATCCGATTGCTAATTTATTTCCAGAGTCCGTATACCAGCCACATAGCTTGAATTTTTCTTTCGAATGTTCGAACACACCTTTGTATACATCTAAGTTTATTTCCATTCCTTGTTCTGGTTCAGAAATACCTAGTTTTTTCAATGCTCTCTCAGATAATAGAATTTCATCCTTTTTCTGTGGGTAGCTTCCAATTATATTGGTATATGCAGGCTTTAAAAAAAAGTTCCAACTTTCTGAGTCAGCCCACACTACGTTGCATATCGTTTTTGCATTATCCTCTGAAACGTCTGTAGCTTCACCTACAAAAATGCTTTTCCCAACCTGTTTTATATAATCCAGTTGTTTTAATTTTGCATATTGTTCTTCTGTTCCATCTTCTATTCTGCCCGAAGAAGCAGTTCCATTTTCTCTGATCAGCCTTATTTCTTCCGCCTGTATTTTCCCAACGGAGATTCCGAATACCATGGTAATAGCAACAATACCGATTACTACTGAGCAAAATAAAATCGCATTTCTCACCTTTTTTGTGCCCGCAAATTTTTAGCCAAAAATCGGATTATGTCTTTATTGTTATTTGGAATATTCTTATGAAACATAGTGATACCTCCTAACAATCGTTACAATCTCTTGTATAGATTTTCCCATCAGACATACGTATTACTCTGTCTGCCATCTGCGCTACTTCCTCTTGATGCGTCACGATCAATGTCGTCTGATGGAATCTTGCGGCACAGGATTTTAGTAATCCTACGACTTCCATACTTGTAACAGAATCCAGATTTCCGGTCGGTTCATCCGCCAGGACAATTGCCGGTTTCGTTAATAATGCCCGTGCTATAGAAACTCGCTGTTGCTGCCCGCCGGACAGTGTTGACGGAAGACGTTCTAATTTATCTTTTAGTCCAAGCGATTCTACAATCTCATTAAAGAAATCTATATCTATTTCCTTGCCATCCAGTCTCATTGGGAGGACAATATTTTCACGTATACTAAGAGAAGGTATCAAATTATATTGCTGAAATACAAATCCGATATTTCTTCTTCTGAATATCGTTCTTTCTTCCTTGTTAAGATCTTTTAAACTTGTATTTCTGATCCAGACACCTCCAAAATCCGGAGTATCAAGACCTCCTAAGATGTTCATAAGTGTTGTCTTTCCGCATCCGGACGTACCGACAACTGCTATAAATTCACCATCCTCCACAGTCAACGACACACCATCTAAAGCACGCACTTCATATGTATCGGATGTATAATATTTTTTAAGATTTATGGCTTTAATTATATCCATCTTTCTGTAAACTCCCTTCGCAAATGTTGCCTTTTTTCAGCCATACTCTATTTACATGGTACATCTTACAAACTTCTTACAGATTGCATACGAAATGTCTATTGAAATGTCTATACCGGAAGATTCACTTCTATGAGCAACCCGGGCTTCATTTGTGTTGCTTTCATAATCCCTTTTTGCAATAGAACAATCTCTCTGGAAAGATATAAACCAATTCCGCATCCTTCCTGACCTCTTGCCTGTTCGCCTCGATAAAATCTTTGGAAAATTTTGTTTTCTTCTCCGTCTTTTATCCCGATTCCATAATCTCTTATTTGGATCTTATAAAACATTTCCGTTTGTTTCATTGTGATATCGATCGTACTGTTGCTTTTGCTATATTTGACTGCATTATCAAACACATTATAAAACGCCTCACACATCCAGTTTTTATCATGTTCGCAAATGATTTTCTCCGGCAATTCTACTTGAAAAAAGATATCTTTATCTTCTGCTTTTTTCTGTATTTGCCCCAACGCATTTAGAATCGTTTCGACAAGATTTTCTTTTTGCATGTGAACTTGTATAATCCCTTGCTCTAATCGAGCAGTTTTTATAAAGCTCTCCACTAAAAAACATAATTGTTCTTCACTTGTTCGCAAGTCTTTCATGTATTCTGTATTCAATACTTCTTGCGTTTCATCCAATGACTCTTGCAGCAATTCTGTATAATTTTTTATATTTGACAGCGGTGTCCGCAATTGATGTGCAATTTCAGAAATCAATTTCTGTATCTCATATCGACTTTTTTCGGCCTCTTTTCTTCTTCCCTCTAGCATTTCCTGTAAACGGATTAATTGATTGGTAGTTTTGGAATAAAGCGTTTCCTTCCCTATATCAGAATCATCTAAGTCATTGCCATTTATTAAAGATTCGGTCAGTTTATATATTTTGTTCATTTCCTTTGTTCTAAAATGATTTTCAACTAAATATACAGTGCTTCCTCCGAGCATGAAACCTGCTAAAAGTACTGTAAAAATTGCTACAACCATGCTAATCTCCCATTCTATATCCCATTCCAAATACATTACTGATAACATTCGATGAATCATTTAATTTCTTTTTCAATCTGCTGATCATAACGCTAATTGTGTTAGAATCAATGAATTCACTATCGATTCCCCATATATTTTCCATTATCATCTCTTTTGTAAGAACCTGATTCTGATTCATAATAAGATATTCTAAAAGCTGATACTCTTTGACTGTCAAAAATATTTCCGTCTCTCCAACAAAAACCTGTTTTCTATCAGAATACAAAATGACTTGTCCGCACATAAAAGTATTTTCATTTGACTTTCTCTTTAAAACAACTTCAATACGTTTTAACAATACTCTTATTGAAAATGGTTTGACCACATAATCATCTGCTCCTATATCAAACGCTTTTAACATATCTTTTTCATCATCTTTTGCAGTTAAAAAAATTGCCGGGATTCTTCCATTTTTTTGAAGTTCCTGATATAGATTTATTCCATCTCCATCCGGTAATCCAATATCTACAATCAACAAATCTACAGAACTATCTATATTTTTAATTGCTTCTTTTCTTGAAGCAGCAAGAATCGTTGTATAACCTTGATTTTGCAATGATGTATCTAAGGCTTTTCTCAACAAATTGTCATCTTCTATAATTCCTATTACCATACACACCTCCTGATTTTTCTAGAATATAATACAAAAAAGCCCATTACAATATACATAACACCTCTGCATATTGTAACGGACTTTTTTCAAACCCAGACTTGGTGCAAGCACCATTTCTGATAAAAACCTCGAAAGTTTTTGTTCTATGTGCATATATTACCCAATTTCATTCACAAAGTCAATATGTTTTCTACTAAATTTTCAAGTACCTTTTATGTTTTGGATTATTATTTTGCTTCTTAATATATTGTATTACTCCACTAATGAATTTATACGCTTCAGCAATAACCTGATTTTTTTCAAAATACTCTTTGTACTTCAAAACTCTTCCATCTTTTTCACAGAAAAAATGGTACAATTCATCCATTGTTTTATCACGCATATTACGGTTAGCAGCCTCCTTTAAAAGGTCATTATAAACAAATAGCAGTGCTACAAAATCATGAAATGCAGGATAAGCCATATATTTACTACGAGCATGTAAACTAATTTCCTTTTGAGCCTGAGATAATGCATTTGTCAACTTGATGGTCTTTCGAAATTTTTTCTCTCCCTTAGGTTTCATAATTGAACTCATCAAACAATTGCTATGAGCTGCCGCATTTCTTAAAAATTTAATAGATTGTAAATAATCACTGTAATTTGCTGATTTATACTCTTGATAATATATGGTATATAACTCCACAAATTTCCCAAATGATAATAATTCAACCAAATTCCAAACGGAATATTCCTCATCCATTGAATGTTTCTCTGCTAAATCAGATGTGAAATTATATGAATTTGCTTTCTGTAGTATTTCTATCTTTGTATTAGGATATGCCCAAAAATATTTTTTGACAATATTATATCCATCTTCTTTTTCATTTCGACTGACATCATATAACATCCTTGTTTTTAGTATGTGCTCTACGTCTAAACACATACCCAAAATTATTTTTCGAAGATACATATCTAGCTTCGACAATTCCACTAAGTACGCAAATTCTAAATTTACATACTTACCATTTTTCGGATTAATAGGATAATTTTTTGCATATGATTTCAATTTGAAATAATAATTATTGTAGCGAAGAAATTTTTTTGCATCCTCTTCACACATTATTTCAAAAGTAACTCCTTTTTTCTTGAGATCTTCAATTTGCTCATCTATTGTAAGTTTCTTTTTCATCGTAAAAGCTCAACCTTTTTCCGTTATTTATATCATTTCCATAAATATCATAGCAATGAATTTTACAAATAGCAACTATTGTTTATACTTCGTTAATAGCTGTAGCCACTTCATAATTTTCCAGCAAAGAATCACTTAAAATATTTACAATATTTTTCCAAAAAAGAAGCGCTCATACAGGCGCTTCTTCTTACCATATTAGGACTTCGATCAAAAAGTCAGTGGGCCACAAAGTGGGCCATTTTTCAAAAACTTACATGAATTTATATAGAGTTTTATCCACGTCTAAAATCCGCTAAATGCTCTAGCTATCAGCATTTAAAGGCATTTAACAACTTATATGGACATTTATGAAATTGGCTCATAATAACGATTCCTAATTTCATTTTTTCTATTTCCTCCTCTAATCCCGCGTCTCCATCAGGATCACGATTCCCTCCGGAAACGTGATCCTGACCGCCTCCTCTGCAAATGCATTGCTTACACAGAGACTGTCATACGCCGTTAATTTATGATTTTTCAGCGGATACTTCGCGCCCTCAATATTAAATTTCTCCACACTCTTTCCCAGTGGAAACACCGAAAAGTACGGTCCGTATGCCTCTTTCTTTGAAAGTGTGATCTCCCGGTCCAAGAGCCGGATCCGATTACGACTGTCCACGATCCGCACATCTGCTCCTGCATCCAGTCCGATTTTTAAACACTGCACATTCGCCCATATATGATCGATCCGATTTCCGGTCGCCCCCAGGATCAGGATATTCTTTCTTCCCAGATCCAGACACAAACGCAGTGCGATTTCTGTATCTGAGGCATCTTTGACCGGATTGAACTTGCGGATCGGCACTTTTGTTTCTTTCTCATAGTACCCTAAAATTTCACCGGATACGCTGTCAAAATCTCCCACAATATAATTCGGGCAGATTTCATGCCTGTAAAGAAACTCCAGTCCTCTGTCCACTCCTATGATAAACTCAATCTCCGGATTTTCCAGAACAGATCTTGCAAATTCTTCTTCCAGCATCCCGCCGCTTACGATCACAGTCCATCTATTCATTGGCGCTTAAAATCTCCATAAATCCTTTTACATTCTCTGCCACATTTCCTTTGAACACAGCAGAGCCTGCCACGATCACATTCGCTCCCGCATTCAGCACTTCTTTGACATTGCTGTGGTAAATTCCTCCATCCACTTCAATGTCTGCCTGGATCCCTCTTGCATTCAGCAGATTTCTTAATTCTTTGATCTTGTCCAACGACTCCGGAATAAATGCCTGTCCGCCAAATCCCGGTTCTACAGACATGATCAGAAACATCTCCGTTTTATCCAGTACCGGTTCCAGTGCAGATACCGGTGTATTCGGTTTAATCGATACTCCCGCCTTCATTCCGCATGCATGGATCTTATCCACAGTTTCCACCAGATTCTCACATGCTTCTACATGAACCGTCAGAATATCAGCTCCTGCTTTTGCAAAATCTTCCACATAACGAATCGGCTCTGTAACCATCAGATGCACATCCATCACCTGCTGTGTATGCCCTTTGATGGATGCAAGAACCGGCATTCCGAAAGAAATACTCGGCACAAACATTCCATCCATCACATCAAAATGGATATACTCCGCTCCTGCTGCTTCTGTCTCTTTTAACTGCTCGCCAAGTCTTTTAAAGTCTGCCGACAAAATCGATGGTGCAATTCTGTTTTTCATAAATCAATACCTCTTCTTTTCTTTCAATTCTGTATACATCTCCAGATAATTTTTATATCGGATCGGATGGATTTTTCCCTCTTCCAGCGCCTCTTTTACCGCACATCCCGGTTCATGCACGTGATCGCATCCCTGAAACCGGCACTGCCCTTCATAGGAAGCAAATTCCCGAAAATAGTACTTCAATTCTTCTTTTTCAAAATCATTGACATAAAGCGAGCTGAATCCCGGCGTATCCATAATGTAGGAATCCGCATCTACTGCGATCAGCTCAGAATGCCTTGTGGTATGCTTTCCACGTTCAATCTTTCTGCTGATCGTTCCGGTTTCCATCTGCACCTGATTCTGAAGCAGATTGATCAGAGACGATTTCCCGACTCCGGAAGGTCCTGCGATCGCCGTTGTCTTTTTCAGCAGAAGACGACGGATTTCTTCTATATTCTCCTGCTCCAGTGCACTGGTAAATACGATCGGATATCCACATTTCTCATAGATTGCTTCTAATTCTGCAATTTCCGGACTGGTCGCAATGTCTTTCTTATTAAAACACAAAACTACCGGTATCTCTTTTCGCTCCATCATGACCAGAAACCGGTCCAGAAGATTGAAATGCGGCGTCGGCTTTGTCACTGCGAACACCACCAGTGCCTGATCGATGTTTGCCACTGCCGGACGGATCAGCTCATTCTTTCTGGGAAAAATCTCCACAATATTCCCTGTCTTATTTTCTTCATCCAGTATTTCTATTCGGACATTGTCCCCTACTAAAGCTTGATCTTCTCTTTTCGGAACACGCCTTTTGCCTTACACTCATAAACACCGGATTCTACTACGTTTACGTAGTAGAATCCGGCAATTCCCTTGATTATTTTTCCCTGCATAATTTCCTCTGCTGTCAGTGGTTCGCTCCTGACGATGAACCACCGTTTGATCCGCTGTCATTTCCATTATTGTTATCTCCGTCTGTCGGCGGATCCGGTGTCACATTTTCCGGTCCGAGACTGACCACAATATCAACTGTTGACCCTTTTTCGATCTGACTTCCAGGTGTCACAGACTGACTGATTACATATCCTTTTGTAACAGTAGAATCATAAGATTCTGTCACATTCGCTGTCAGACCTAATCCGGAAAGCTTTGCTTCTGCCTGACTTCTTGTCAGACCGGAGAGAGTCGGTACTTCTACAGTCTCTGTCTTCTTGCCTTTGCTCAGGACATAATTGACAGTCGTTCCTTTTTCCACCTGTTCACCGGCTGCCGGCACTGTCCGGATAATGGTGCCTTCCTCATACTCATCACTATACTCACTGGAGCTTTCACTTCCAAGTGTCAGTCCCACTCCCTGCAGCGTAGTCTGGGCACTGTCCGGATCCGCACCGGATACATCCGGTACACTGATCTTCTCTTTGCCCATGCTGACAACCATTGTCACTGTATTGCCCTCTGCCCACTCTGTTCCGGCTGTCGGATTTGTGGAAATCACATATCCCTGCGGCACACTGTCGCTGTAATCTGTCTCAGATGCCACAACAAACCCTTTGTCTTCCAGCTGCTTTTGTGCATCCGCCTCAGATTTTCCTGTTACATCCGGTACTTTGGCAGTTTTTTCTGCCGGTCCGCTGCTGATCTTCACAGTGACCGTCGAATTCTCTTTTACTTTTTCTCCTGGTTTTGGATCCTGTTCCGCAATCTCGCCTTTTTCATATTTGTCTGAAGCGACCTGACCTGCTGACTGATATCCGATGTTCTTCTTTGTGAGTGCTTTTCTTGCCCCTTCTTCCGTCATTCCCCGAATATCCGGTACAGAAACCTTCTTTTCCTTCTCTTCGGTCACTACCTTGCCAGGCATGAATCCACCGACTGCCTTACTGATTCCAAAGATCACTCCGATCGCAACAATAACTGCCACAACGATCATCAAAATCTTTGTGACCTTTTTCATCTGTGGATCGACTTCTTCTTTTTTGCCTTTTCTGCCATCTTCCCGACGATTTCTTCGATCGTATGAATCATCATCATACTCCTCGTCGTCATAGGATTCGTCCGGATCATCATAGTCCTCACCGTCATAATCCCGATTCTGAACTCTTGCGATCTCCTGCGTATCCATGACCACAGTCTCATCCACATTGTTCACTTTTGGTCCGTTTGAAATAAATCCTCCCTGCGGATCTACCAGTGCCCGTTTCAGATCAAGCAAAAGCTCTTCGCAGTTCTGATACCGATACATAGGACTCTTCTGTGTACATTTTAAAATAATCTTCTCCAGGCTCTTTGGCGTATCCGGCACTTCCACAATTGGAGAAATAATTTCCTCCTGCAAGTGCTTGATCGCCACAGTGACCGTAGACTCGCCATCAAACGGAACATGCCCTGTCACCATTTCATACATACTGATACCGGCAGAATAAATATCACTTTTTTCATCTACCACGCCGCCCCTTGCCTGCTCCGGCGATGTGTAATGAACCGATCCCATCACGCTGGTGCTGATCGTATTGGACGAAGTCGTTGCTCTTGCAATTCCAAAATCTGTAACCTTTACTTTTCCGTCTTTTGAAATAATGATATTCTGCGGTTTGATATCCCGATGTATGATATGCTGGTTGTGGGCTGCCTGAATTCCCGTCACCATCTGAATGGAAATGCTGATCGTCTCTTTTGCAGAGAGTCTGCCTTTTTTCTCGATATATTCTTTTAATGTGATGCCTTCCACAAGCTCCATCACCATATAATAAACTCCGCGGTCCTGCCCCACATCATATACGTTGACTACGTTCGGATGCATCAGACCTGCTGCTGCCTGAGCTTCGCTTAAGAACTTTTTGATAAAAGTCTCATCTGAGCGAAAATCGCTCTTCAGCACCTTGATCGCCACATACCGGTTCAGCTTATGGTCTTTGCCTTATACACATCCGCCATACCGCCGGAACCGATACGATCCAGGATCTCATAGCGCTTTCCTAAAAAGATACCTTCTTTTAACATATACTCACCTCATCTGCGAACGGCTCTACCAGTACGATCCCGATATTGTCCGTACCACCGTTCTCTTTTGCCGTTTCTACCAGAGACTGTGCAGATTCCACAATATCTCTGCCCCCCTGTACAATATGGAACAGCTCTTCATCCTCCACCATATTGCTGAGTCCGTCTGTACACATCAGAATGATGTCTCCCTTTTTCAGACGGTGCTCATAAAAATCAACCTCTACGCTGTCTTTTGCACCGATTGCTCTCGTAATAATATTTTTATCCGGGTGATGCTTTGCTTCCTCCGGCTTGATCCCGCCAAGGCGTACCATCTCTTCCACCAGAGAATGGTCTTTTGTAAGCTGTACGATACCCTGATTGATCAGATACAGCCTGCTGTCTCCCACATTTGCAAAATACATCATCTGGTTGACGATCGTTGCCAGTACTACCGTAGTCCCCATCCCCTTTAAATGAGGATCCTCGGAAGCTTTTTTGATGATCTCTCTGTTGGCTGTCTTGATCGCCGAAACAAGCGCTCTCTCTACGTCCTGCTCACTGGTATTCTCCAGCTCTCGTTTTAAAACTTCCACTGTATACTTAGAAGCATAATCACCTGCCTGATGACCGCCCATTCCGTCTGCTACAACAAACAGATTCGGAAGAGGTCCCAGAGAATTGTCTGTCATATAGACATAGTCTTGATTCACTTGTCTTACCATCCCAACATCTGTAATGGAAAATGTCTTCATACGCTCTCTCCTTTACTCATTCTCTGTTTTTACATAGCGTCTTCTGAGCTGACCACAGGCGCCGTCAATATCTGCGCCCATTTCTCTTCTTATAGTAACATTTATTCCGCTTTTTTCAAGTTTATTTTTGAAATTCAACGCATTTTTGCGGGAAGGCTGCTGAAAATCACGCTCTTTGATCGGATTGACCGGAATCAGATTCAAATGGCAGTTGCGGGATTTTAAGATTCCGATCAGTTCCTCTGCATCTTCCTGTGTGTCATTCACTCCGTGAACAAGGCTGTATTCAAAAGTCACCCTTCTTCCTGTCTCCTGAAAATAAAAATCACATGCTTTGAGCACTTCCTGCAAGTCATATTTATTTGCCACCGGCATGAGCTGCTTTCTCTTTTCCTGAGTAGAGCCGTGCAGAGAAAGTGCCAGTGTGATCTGCAGATGCTCCATGGCAAGCTCGCGGATCTTCGGCACGATCCCACAGGTGGAAACCGTGAGATTTCTCTGGCTGATATGCAGTCCGTGTTCATCTGTAAGCATACGGACAAATGTCAGGAAATTCTCATAATTATCCATGGGTTCTCCGGTTCCCATCACAACAACATTGGAGACTCTTTCTCCTGTGATCTTCTGGATTTGATAAATCTGCCCCAGCATCTCAGACGGCGACAGATTTCTCTCCAGCCCACCGATGGTAGAAGCACAGAATCTGCATCCCATCCGGCAGCCCACCTGAGAAGAAATGCAGACGGAATTTCCGTGCTTGTAGCGCATCAGCACACTTTCCACCACATTTCCGTCAGAAAGCTGAAATAAAAACTTATTCGTTGCGTCAATCTTCGAAATCTGACGCTCCAGCATTTTTACCGGAAGGATCTCATATTCCGCCTCCAGTTTTTCCCGGAGCGCTTTGGAGAGATTCGTCATCTCTTCAAAACTGTCAGCAAGCTTTACATGCAGCCATTCATAAATCTGCTTTGCACGAAATTTCTTTTCCCCGATCTGTTCCATCTCTGCGGCCAATTGTTCATATGTATATGCGCGAATATCTTTCTTCATCCTTTTTCTATCCTTTTATTTCTTTCCAAATCTGGCAATAAAAAAGCCGTCACTTTTATGAATTCCCGGGAGCAGCTGCAGACATCCTGCTTCTTCCACACTATTCTGAAGAGTGCTGCACAGTCTGTCCGCGATCGGATCCAGTACAAATTCCGGAAATTCTTTTAAAAACCAGTGTACATTTTCTATATTTTCTGCCGGATTGATCGTACAGGTGCTGTAGATCAGCGTTCCTCCCGGCCGGACATAGGACGCAGCATTTTTCAGAATCTCCCTCTGCAGTCCTGCCAGCTCTTTGGTGCTCTGTTCGGTTGCTTTATATTTTAAATCTGTCTTTTTTGCAAGAACCCCTAATCCGGAACAGGCAGATCTGCAATCACAAGATCCGCCGCATCTTTTACATCCGCATCACAGACAGTCGCATCTTTTTGTACTTCGTGAATATTCGTAAGACCGCTTCTCTCGATATTTTCCGTGATCAATCCTACTTTATACAGCTTAGATCTCTGGCTTCTACACTTCCTGTTCCCCGCAGTTTTTCTGCAACATGAAGTGCTTTTCCGCCCGGTGCCGCACAGACATCGATCACCCGATCCCCTTTCTTTGGATCTGCGAGTTCTCCCACCAGCATGGAACTGATATCCTGGACATAAAACTCTCCCTTTTGAAAACTTTCCAGCTCTGAAAGATGATCATAGTCCTGAATCCAGAACGCGTAGGACAGATATGGATGCGGCGTTACCGTAACCCCTTCCTTTTGCAGGCTTTCTTTCAGATTTTCCGGCGTTGTCTTTGCCAGATTACACCGGATCGTCACCGGTGTCTCTTCCTGGAAGGCCTGCAGCATGGATTCGATCACATCCAGATCATAAGTCTTCTTCCACAATTTTAAAATCCACTCCGGCATGGAATACACAACAGACAGCCGTTCGATCCCCTCTGTGGGATACTCTACCTGATCCAGACCTCGCGCCACATTGCGGAGCACTCCGTTTACAAATCCACGCAGGGTGCCGAATCCTTTTTTCACTGCCAGCTTTACTGCCTCGTTGCACACTGCCGAATCCGGCACGCTGTCCATATACTTCAGCTGATATACAGCACTTCTCAAAATATTGCGGATAACCGGCTTCATCTTGTTGACCTTCACTTTGGAAAACTGATTCAAAATATAATCCAGTTCGATCATGTGCTCCAGTGTTCCTTCAGTCACTCTCGTGATAAATGCGCGTTCCTTTTTCTCCAGATACTGATATTTTTCCAGGACGGCATTCAATGCAAGATGGCTGTAGACATTCTGCTGTGTCACCTCCATCAGGATTGCCAGCACCAGTTCTCTCTCTGTCACCTGTTTAGTCATCTCTTCTTCCTCCGCTTATGATCAACAGACGAAGCAGCTGCAGAATCATAGATGCGGCACTTGCCACATACGTCATCGCTGCCGCCCGCAGCACTGCCTTTGTCTGACTTAATTCTTCCGGATATAACATTCCGGATGTTTCCAAAATACGGATTGCACGGCTGGAGGCATTAAATTCTACCGGCAATGTCACGATCTGAAACAGCACTGCAGCCGAAAACAGCAAAATTCCGAGATTGATCAGCAGACTTGCTGTATTTCCATTCATGAATAATCCGATAATGATCAGCGGCCAGGCTGCCATAGAACCGAAATTCGCAACAGGTACCAGAGCACCTCTGATCTGAAGAGGCGCATACCCTTTCGCATGCTGGATTGCATGCCCGCATTCATGCGCAGCCACACCGATGGCGGCCACCGATGCTGAGTTATAGGTTGCATCAGAAAGCCCCAGCGTCTTATTTGCCGGATTATAATGATCTGTCAGATTGCCCGGAATGTGATGTACTGTTACATCATAAATCCCGTTTGCATGCAGGATTCGCTCTGCTGCATCCTTCCCTGTCATACCGGACCGGCTCCGCACCTGTGCATATCTTCGATAGGTACTGTTGACATGCGCCGAAGCTGCCATACATATTACGGCTCCGATAATCACTAATATATAAGTAGGATCATAGTAAAAAAACATGCTCTTCCTCCAATCCTTTTATTTATGAATGAAACAACGTTCCTTCTTCGAGATGATATCCTCTTAAAAATGCATCTGTCTTCATTCTCTTCTTTCCCGGAATCTGCAATTCCTGTACGATTAAAGTTCCATCTCCTGTCTGCACAGAAAAACTGTCTTTTGTCACATCTGTAACCGTTCCCGGCTGTGCCTTCGTCTGCTCTTTTGAGACTTTTGCACTCCAGATCTTCACCACTTTATTCTCCCAGTGTGTATACGCACTCGGCCAGGAATTTAATCCCCGGATCAGTCTCTCGATTGCTTCTGCGGAAGCATTCCAATCGATGTTTCCCATTTTTTTGTTCAACATACTTGCATAATGTGTAGGAGTCTCTCCCTGTTTTTGAGGAACGATGGTTCCTTCTTCCAGTGCTTTTAATGTCTCCACGCAAAGTGCTGCTCCGGCTTTTGACAATTTGTCATGAAGACTCTCTCCCGTCTCTTCTGCCGTGATCGGCACTTCGGTCTTAAGCAACATGTCACCCGTATCCAGACCTTCATCCATCTGCATGGTGGTCACACCTGTCACATCTTCTCCGTCAATGATCGCCCACTGGATCGGTGCCGCTCCTCTATATTTCGGAAGCAGAGACGCATGTACATTGACACATCCATATGGTGTCAGTTCCAGAATTGCTTTCGGAAGAATCTGTCCGAAAGCGACCACTACGATCACATCTGCCTTATATCCTGCCAGTTCTTCCACACAGGCCGCTTCTCTTACCTTGATCGGCTGAAATACCGGGATTCCATGAGAAAGTGCCGCCTCTTTCACCGGCGGAAACTGCATCTCCTTGCCTCTTCCTTTTGGCTTATCCGGCTGCGTCACTGCCAGACACACCTCATGCCCGGCTTCAATCAGCGCTTCCAGTGTTCCCACCGAAAAATCCGGTGTTCCCATAAAAATCACACGCATCTATTCTACCTCCTCTTCCGGTGGTTCTACATCATGCAGTCCGTCCTCCACACGTTCTACATACATATGTCCTGCAAGATGATCGATCTCATGACAGAATGCTCTTGCAAGAAGACCTTCGCCTTCCAGTTCCACTTCTTCCATTTCTTCATTGAGTGCACGTACCTTCACATAGTTTGGTCTTGTCACGATCCCCCATTTGCCCGGCAGGCTTAAGCATCCCTCTTCGCCTGTCTGCTCTCCGGATGTCTCAATGATCTCCGGGTTGATCAGCACGATCGGGCCTTCTCCCACATCGATCACAACGATCTGCTTCAAGACTCCCACCTGAGGTGCTGCCAGTCCCACACCATATTTTTCATACATCGTATCCAGCATATCCTCGATCAAAATTTTTGTGCGCATCGTCATCTTTGTGACCGGTTTGCACTGTTTTTCCAAAATGTCATCTCCCATGATCCTGACTTCTCTGATTGCCATAATTTCACTGTTCCCTTCTATTTATTCTTTGTTATCTTTTAAAAAACATGCATCGGATTGAAATCAAACTGAATCCGCATCTTGCGATATCCCGGATTTACTTCAATATATTGTTCCAATCCGTTCTTTATCCTCACAAGTGTATCATAATTTTCATCTTTTATGTAGATTACTTTGCGATACACATCATTAATCTTTCCGATTCCCGGACTTGCAGGTCCGATGATCTTCGCAGTTTCTTTCGGAGCAATCCGGATCGAAAACTCTTTTAAATACTTACACCCTGTCTCTAACAGCACCTCATCCTCACAGCTTACCAGAACTGCAAGCAGATTTTCTACCGGGGGATATCCCATGATCTGCCGATACCGGATCTCCTCCTCATAAAACGCCTCATAATCCTGTGCTGCGGCGGTTACGATACTGTAATGCGTGGGAGTGTAGGTCTGGATCACAGCTTCTCCTTCTTTCTGCCCCCGTCCGGCTCGCCCTGCCGCCTGTGTCAAAAGCTGGAAGGTGCGCTCCCCGGAACGATAATCATCTGAATACAACGACATATCTGCCGCCAGCACACCAACTAACGTAACATTCGGAAAATCGTGTCCTTTTACGATCATCTGCGTTCCGACCAGTACATCTGCTTCTCCATTCGCAAATGCAGACAAGATTTTTTCATGGCCGTCTTTCTGTCTTGTTGTGTCCATGTCCATACGAAGAACTCTTGCCTGCGGAAACTGTGCTTTTACAATGTCTTCGATCTGCTGTGTTCCTGCCCGAAATTCTCCGATATGTCTGGAGCCGCACTCCGGGCAGACAGGTGTCCTTGGTTCTTCATATCCGCAGTAATGACAGACCATCTTTCCGTTTCTGTGATACGACAGCGAAACATCGCAGTGCGGACACTTTACCACATGGCCGCACTCTCTGCAGGAAAGAAACCCTGCATACCCTCTCCTGTTTAAAAACAACATGATCTGTTCTTGTTTTTCCAGCCGGTCTTCCATCAACTCCTGCAGATGCCGGCTTAAGATCGAACGGTTGCCTTCTTTTAACTCCTGCCTGAGATCCGCTACATAGACGCTCGCCATCTTTTGCATTCCCGAACGGTTCTTCAATTCCAGCAGGCGGTACTCCCCGTTTTTTGAGCGATACATTGCTTCCAGAGACGGGGTTGCCGAGCCAAGTACTACGCTGGCATGTTCCAGATTTGCCCGCTCTATGGCAGTCTCTCTGGCATGATATCTTGGTATCTGTTCACTTTTATAAGTTGTTTCATGTTCCTCATCAATAACGATCAGCCCAGCTCCGGAAATGGTGTAAACAAGGCGGACCGCGGGCCGATCATCACGTCGATCTCTCCCGCTTTTGCCCGCATCAACTGATCATAACGCTCTCCGGCAGACATTCTGGAATTTAAGATGGATACCCGATTTCCAAAACGCCGGTAAAACCGCATCACTGTCTGATACGTCAGTGCAATCTCAGGAATCAGGACAATCGCCTGTTTTCCCTCACTGACCACCCGGCGGATCATCTCAATATAACTTCCGTTTTTCCACTGCCGGTCACACCGTACAACAAATAAGCTGCCCGCACATCTCTGCTGTACTCCTGCCAGAAGCACTCGATCGCATGCTCCTGCTCTGCCGTAAACACAAGAGTTTTTGCTCTCTGCTCTTTTTCTTTCACCGGATTTCGAAACACCTGCTCTGATTCCAGAACTGCCACCTGCTGTTCTTCCAATGCATTGACGACACTGCGCGTAATATTCAGTTTTTTCGTAATCAGTTCGTATTCAATGACCGGATCCTCCAGAAGTGCTTCCAGAAGTCTTGCTCTCGCCTTCTGATTCTTCTGCTGATAATAATGCAGCTGCGCTTCTGCCCGTTCTTTGCCAAGCAGCAGACGGACATACTTTTTGATCTTGGCATTCTCTTTTTGTTTGATCGGCAATACCGTCTTGAGTGCCTGGATCATCGTTCCGCCATAATGTTCTTTCATCCATGCCGCCAGCGCGATCAGCTTCGCCTCGATCTCTACACTATTTCTGGAAATATCTTCGATCTCCTTGACTTTGGAAAGATCATAGTCGCAAGTCTCTGAAATTCCTACCACATAGCCTTTCGTCTGCCGGTTGCCTTTCCCAAACGGAATCACAACCTCCATTCCCACATTCAGCTCTTCTTTTAACCACTCCGGAATTCGATATTGAAAGATCCGATCCAGTTTTTCATGTTTTATATCTACAATAATATCTGCAAACAATCCATTTCCCCTGCTTATTTTTTCTGTTCCTCTTCCAGTTCTGTTAAGATCTCCGCAATCAGAACCCGCTCATCCATCGGATGCTTCACACCTTCGATCTCCTGGTAATCTTCATGCCCTTTTCCTGCAAGCACGATCACATCCCCGGTCTGCCCGTGTGTGATCGCATAACGGATGGCTTCTTTCCTGTCTATGATTTCCACATACGCTCCGTCCGTCTTTTCGATTCCCACTTTGATGTCATCGATGATCGCCTGCGGCTCTTCAAATCTCGGATTATCGGAAGTGATGATCGTCAGATCTGCCAGACGGCCGGACACTTCTCCCATCTCAAAGCGTCGGTCTCTGGAACGGTTTCCACCGCATCCGAACAGACATACCAGACGTTTTGGATGATATTCTTTTAACGTGGTCAAAAGACTCTCCAGACTCATGGCATTGTGTGCATAGTCGATCATCAGAGTGAATTCATCAGACACTTTCACCATCTCGATTCTGCCCTTAACCTTCGCCTTTTTCAAAGCCGCCTGAATGTGCTCTTTCGGCACATCAAAGTGTCTGCACACTGCAATCGCTGTCAGTGAATTGTAAACACTGAATGTTCCCGGTACATCAATCTCCACATCAAAATCCATGACTCCTGCCACATGATATGCCACACCGAGATATCCCGGTCTGGACACCAGATTTACATCTTCAGCCCGCAGATCCGCCTCTTTGCAGAAACCAAATGTCTCCACTTTACATGTAGCATTTTTAAATACATCCTTAAAATACCTGTCATCTGCATTGGCAATTCCAACCCTGCACTGCTGGAACAGTAAGCCTTTGCATCTTTTATAATCTTCAAAATCCTTGTGTTCATTCGGTCCGATATGATCTTTTCCAAGATTTGTGAAAATCCCGATTTCAAACGGAATCCCTGCTGTCCGGTGCAGCATCAGTCCCTGGGATGACACCTCCATGACCACGCTGTCACAGCCGGCTTCCACCATTTTGGCAAAATACTGATGAATGGTATAAGATTCCGGTGTCGTATTCGCTGCCGGAATCACTTCCTCTCCGATAATGGCCTCAATGGTTCCGATCAGTCCTACTTTATGTCCGACTCCCTCCAGAATGGATTTGATCATATAGGTCGTGGTCGTCTTTCCTTTTGTCCCTGTAATTCCAATAATGTGCAGCTTCTCTGCCGGATAGCCGAAATAAGCGGCAGAAGCAAGTGCGAGTGCGTACCTTGTGTCTTCCACACGGATCACAGTCATTCCCGCCGGTGCCTCTACATCCTGCTGCACGATCACGGCTTTTGCTCCTTTTTTTGCCACATCAGCTACATACTGATGTCCGTCTGAGACAGCGCCGCTGATGCATACAAACACAGATCCTTCTTCTACTTTACGGGAGTCATTGATCAATGTTGTAATTTCGATCTTGTCACTCCCCTGTACTACTTCATATTCCAAACGTTCCAATAACTGTTTTAAAATCATAACTGTTCCTCCTGATCAAAGAGATTTTCATCCCTGCATACATTCTATAGGATACCATAAAACAATCTCAGTTGCAAAAGCTGATAGAAAAAAGAGCCCGGATGAATCGGAAATCTTTTCCTTTTCATCCGGGTTTGTTATCTTCTGCAAAATAATACTGCAGATTTCCTATCTTGTAAGGTAGAACGTTACAGAAGTCATATCACCATACTGCAGCATCCGATACCCTTCTTCTCCCTCTTCCAGTTCATAGCTTGCCGGCAGATCTTCTTTTACCATAGACAGATCAAATCTAAATTCTCCCGTCTCAGTTCCTGTATGTGTCCACTGTCCGGTACGAACACGGCCGTCAATAAATACCGTATAATTTACTGTTGTCGTGCGTTCTTCTACTTCCGGCTCTAATACTTTCACATAAACATCAAAACTGCTGTTGTTTCCAGCTGCATCGTATGCATAGAAGCGAACTTTATATTCACCAGGTGTCTTGGATGTAAATGGCTGATATCCATCCAGACCGTGTTCCAATCCCCATTTGTCAACCTTAAATGTTGCTGTCCCAGAATTGTCACTTACCCACTCTGGTTTTGTGAACATCTCGACCAACTTTTCTTCGGTATACTCTTCACCCTCATTGACCGGGATCTCTTTTCTGTATCCGTTTGCTGCCTCGATAGCTGCATAATCAATAACCGGTGCTTCTTTGTCAATATTGGTGATACTGAATAGATGAGCATCTCCTGTCACTCCTGTCACACTTGTCAGCGTCACACTGTACTCTCCGTTTGCATTAAATACCTTTGTGAATGTTCTCTTATTAACCTGTTTCCATCCTTCCGGTGCCACACAATCTGTAGATGTCTTAATTGTCACTGTCACGTCTTTGTTTGTCCAGTCTGTAATATCCTGTGTCAGTTCCACAACTATTGGTCTCGAATTATCGATCCGTTTTACTTCTACAAACTGTGGCTCTGATACATTTCCTGCAAGGTCTGTTACGGTAAGTTTTATCTTTCCAGTTTGCATAGAATGTCTTCACGTAAACAAATACGCCATTCTCTTCACCCTTAAGTGACCATCCTTCATCCGGCAGCTGAATTTCTTCACTTGTTTCCAGACGGACTTCTTTGGACTGTGCCTGTGTCTTGTTGTCTACGATCCAGTTAAATGTAGGTGCAGTTGTGTCATAGTAGAATGTCACGGATTTCGCATTGCCTGCATTGTCTGTTACAACTGCTGTGTTTTCGCCTTCTTTTACACCGAGTTTTTCGATATCTGTGAGATATTTGTATTTGCTGTTGATGACTGTGATTGTATTATTGACTTTGAGTTCCTTGACTCCCTCTGTATCATGTACAGCAATTCCCGTGATCTTGCGGAAGCGGTCACCATTTCCTTCACCCTTAACACTTACATTCGGCGCCTGTTTGTCGATAGCCGTATTCGTGATTACCAGCTGACCATTTTCGTCAAACGGATATACATCCTCATCTTTCATCTTCTCAACACTATAAGTAGTTTCATATCCGTCAATCGTCTCGATTGCTTCAATACTATAAATTGGATAATATGGATATTCTTCTTTTCCGGACTCATATTCGACCATATCTTTCCATGTATGGGTATATCCATTTTCTTCATTCAAGACAACTTCTTCGATTTCAGTTACCCAGTCATTGATAAATCCGCGTTTCACAAACCTTACTTTAATTTCCGGACGGTTTGCTTCATCACCGCCTGCCATTCTACTTTGACAGTCTTGTCTTGTTTTCTGACATTTAATGCATAGGTTGCTTTATACGCGTGTTCTCCTGCCTCTTCTAATGTAATCTTATAATTTTTAGCAGGAATTCCCGGGCTGACTCTCCACTGGGCCTTTTCACCGATCTTGTTATAGCGCGGAACATTTTCAAACGTATATACATAGTCCTGAGGTGCAGGTCCCGGGGAAAATGTGACATTATTTCCCTGTGTATCTGCAGCATGAGCAGAACTGCTCTCATCGATCAGTCTCGGTGTCAGAAGTGCTGGTCTCACACCAGCCAGATTGTCCTGATCTTCCCAGTGATATACGAGTGTCCACGTATCTGTTGCTTTCAGATCATCGAACACTGCAAATACTGTCATATCTCCTTCCACCACTGTCTGGTCCGTGACTTCCTGACCACTTCCATCTTTTGCAGTATTCCATCCTGTAAAGACAAATCCATTTTTCTCCGGATTTTCCGGGAGTTTGTCACCGATCATTTCTCCAACTGGAATTTTTTCTGTTGTCAGTGTTCCATTAACATCAAAGGTAACCGTAGCATCTGTACTGATACCTTTTAATGGCAGATTGCACCATGTTCCTTTTTCCTCATCTCCAAATTCAGACTTCAGATAAGTATCCTCACTGCCCTCCGGAACTTCCAGCGTAGAAGTCTGTGCTGCATCCTTAAATGGCGAATTCTCGTTATGCTCTGGCTCTACCGTTGGAGGTGTCGCACCTTCCATCACTACATGGAACTCCACTTTCTCTCCAGGCTGTCCATAAGATTCTGCAACTCCAAATGCGGCGCCGCTGATAGATTTCAAACTTGCCGGCAGTGTAATATTTAAGTATCCTGAAGCAAGAAATGCCCCCGGTCCGATTTTTTCCACTTTCGGCATATTGACTGTTACCAGATTTCTACATTTGCTAAATCCCCACTGAGAAATCTTCGTTACATTTGGTATATTAACCTCTGTCAGTTTCTCTGCTCCGGAAAAAGCAGACGCTTTGATTATCTGTGCATCTTCGATTTTTACAGATGTCAGATTTTTTGTCTTCCAAAATGCATAACTTCCAATATCTGTAAATCCGCCTAATTCAACTGTAGTCAGACTGGCTTTTTCTGAGAACGTCCATCCCGGAAATACGGTTGACTGCGCCCCCTTCTTATCTTCATATGTCAGACCATTTTTCAGATTACATTTAAATTCCTGGATCTGATTTACATTTTTCTGGATGTACTCCAGATCCCCCGCTGTCACCTTACCTGATACAAACTCCAGAGAAGTCACCTGATCTGCGTGATGCCTGCTTTTGCAACTGCATCCTCCAGACTGGTTCCTCCTGCTTCTCTTTCCTTATTGATATTCACTTTTACAACATCTTCCGGAATTGCTTCTCCTGTACAAGTAATCACAATATTGCCGGTTTCATCAAACGGATATACATCTTTATCATTCTTCTCCACACTGTAAGTTACTTCATATCCATCAACAGCTCTGATTTCCTCAATACTATAAATCGGATAGTATGGATATTTGTCTTTTCCGGACTCATACTCTACCATGTTCTCCCATGTGTGAGTATAGTTATTTTGCATATTTAAAGTGATTTCTTCTCCCTCATCATAAGCACTTGTATTGGACCATTTCTGGCGTTTCATCTGTACCTTGATTTCAGGTCTGTTTTCTGCATCTCCTCCCACCCAGTTGACACTGACTGTTTTATCTTGTTTTCTTGTCCGCAGAGTATAAGTAGCTTTGAATTCATAATCTCCTGTTTTTTCTGTCTTGATCTCATAATTTGTACTGTAACTGCCCGGATTTAACTTCCATTTTGCTGGCTCACCGCGCTTATTGTACCTCGGAACCTTTGTAAATTCATACTGATAATCCTGGCCTACCGGTCCCGGCTGAATCGTTACATTTCTATACTGTGTATCCGCTCCATAAGAAGCACTGCTCTCATCAATCAAAGTTGGAGCAACACTATTCGGTCTCACACCTGCCAGATTATCCTGATCTTCCCAATGATAGGTAATGTAATAAGTGTCCGTTGCTGTCATATCTTTTTCCAACTGCAGAGAACACCATTTGTAATTCTTTGGATCACCCCAACGCTCTGCATTGACATACGCTTCCCGAGCCTCTGCCGTACAGTCAGCGTTGAATTCACTGCATACGCAAACGGATTGTTTTTCCCCGGTGTGACCACGGGAGGAGTTACTCTTTCACTTGTCACATTCAGCTTTCTTCTGTTTTTCTGCTCTACAGCAAATGCACTGTCTCCCAAGGTTTCCAGTGTTGCCGGAAGCTGAAGTTCTTTCAGATTCTTAGAGCCGTAAAATGCCTTTTCTCCAATTTTCAAAACTTTTGGTACATTCAGTGCTGTCAGCGCATTACACTGATAAAATGCCTCTGTCTCAATTTCTTTCACATGATCCAAATTCAACTCTTTAATCTTTTTTCCATTGTAGAAAGCCCTATTCTGAATTTTTACAGCATTCGGAATAGAAACAGATACCAAAGAGGAAGTATTTTCAAATGCCTGACTTCCAATCTCCTCAAATCCGCCCAATTCTACTGTATGAAGTGCCCAGAAATTATAAAATGCAGAATTCGGGAGCACCTTGCTGTTCTTTCCATTCTTATCCACAAATTTCAATGTATCACTCAAATTTAATTTGAATGTCTCAATGGTTTTGAAAATTCCTTTTTCTTTCGCCTTTAACAATGCCAGATCTTCTGATGTCACTGTTCCCGATACAAATTCAATGGATGTAATCTCATCTGTCACACCGGACTTTGTGATCACATCTGACAGACTCTCTCCGCCCACTTCTACACCATTAATTTTTGCATTGACTGTTCCCTGGGGAACTTCCTGTACAACCTTGTATACTTCCAATTCACCGGCAGATGCCAGTACCCCGCTCTCGTATGTATTATACGAACTCTTGATCGTAATCTTTACATCTGTAGCTTCTACTGCATCAAAATCGATATTACAGGAACCGCCCTGTCCAACATCTGCAAGTGTCTCCTCCTTAACTGTCTGCCAGTCAGCTTCTCCGTTTTTAACTTCGACTTTAATTTCTTTAAATCTTCCGTTGGCACCAGTCCCTTTTACCTGATAAGCAATTCGTCCTATGTTGTGAACTCCTCCAAGCGACCACTGGATCCAGTGAGGTCCTGTCTTGGAATCATACTGACTGTGCCATCCTTTGTTGACATCTCCGTCAAATGCAAGTGATGCGTTTCCGTCTCCCCATTGAGCCGAATCCTGATAAGAACTTGCAGTTGCACTTGTTTTCATCGGTTCCTTTGGAAGTGCTTCGTATTTCACACCCACTTCGTTTTGTTCCGATACTGTTCCTTCTTCTGCCCGCACTTCATTCATCCCCACTGCCGGCTGCAGAACACCAAAAAGCATTGCCAGTGTCATGACCCATACAAGCAACACTTTTTTTCTCTCTTTTTTCATACCTTCATTTCCTCCTGTTTTTGTTTTGTTCCTTGCTTCATTGACTCCTTTCTCATTTTTTATAACTTCTGTCCAGTTATATCCCCTAAGCATATTTACGTTTTCAGTATACTCTTATTCCAGCAAAACTTCCATATTTTATTTGTTTTTTCTTTGTTTTTTACGTTTTTTGCATAAAAAGAGAGCTTTTCTTTTCCAGCTCTCTTTTTCTGTTACTTTTACTCAATATTCTTTTATTATTTTTCCGCCATATGCACAGTCAGCTGATTGAACGGTATCTCAATACCTTCTTCATCAAATATCAGCTTGATTTCTTCCAGAAGTCTCCATCTTGTACTCCAGTACTCCTCCGTCTTCACCCATGCGCGCAGTCCCAGTATAACAGAACTGTCAGCCAGAGAATCGACAAACACCTTGATATCCTCGTCCTGAATAATGGAATCATCCTGTTTTAACAGCGTTCGATCAGATCTTTTGCTTTTTTCAGATCTGCATCATAGGCGATCCCTACTTTTAAATCCAACTGCCGTTCCGGTCTTGCCGTAACATTCGTCAGACTGCTGTTGGAAAGCGTTCCATTTGGAATCACGATCGTCTTATTATCTACCGTTGTCAGCTTTGTATAGAAGATCTGGATGACTTTTACCGTTCCTTCTGTTCCATCATTGGCAACAATGATGTAGTCACCTACTACAAACGGTTTCAAAAGCAGGATCAGTACGCCTCCCGCAAAGTTCGAAAGACTCCCCTGCAGCGCGAGACCGATTGCCACACCTCCGGATGCGATCAGCGCCGCAACCGAGGATGTCTCAATTCCAAAATTGTTGCGATCATAAACAAAAGCAGTGCATACAGACCAAATTTCAAAAATGATTCAACAAACTGGATCACTCCTGTATCCGCATTTGCCCGCTGCATGGAATGCTTCACCATCTTCTGGATTCCATGGATCACCGCTCTTCCGATAAAGAAAAATACGATTGCAAGCACAACCTTAATCCCGAAAGAGATCAAGGTTGGAATCTGATCCTCAAACCACTGTACAAACTGGTTTACATCTTTTGCCACTTCTTCCGGGGACTGTACTACATCCTGGATTTCCTCTGTTGCTAAAAATATCACTCTTACACCTCCTGATTTAATGCCAGAAACGCACAGAGATTTCCTCTGGCATCTCCTGCCTGTCTGTGAGAATATAGAATCTCACTGTTACAATGCGTACACAGATTGGTCACTGCAATATGCTCCGGCAAAATCCCTGCCTCATAAAAGATCAGTTCATTGGCTTTCCACAGATTCAGCTGGTACTTCTGATTTTCTTTTTGATAAAACAACGCATCCCAGCAGTCTTCCGGAAAATTTTTCTGAAACTGCCGGATCACATCTTCACTGACCTCATAGCAGTCCTGACAGATTGACGGTCCGACCGCTGCGAGAATATCCTCCGGTCTGCTTTTAAATTCTCTGCACATCGTTTCCACAGTCACCTTTCCGATCTTTCCTACGGTTCCCCTCCATCCGGAATGACTCAGTCCGATCACTTTCTTTACCGGATCCACAAAATACAAAGGAACGCAGTCCGCATAAAATGTTACCAGACAAATTCCCGGAATGTCAGTCACCAGACCATCTACATCCGAGTAGGTCCTAGGTTTTACGATCCCGCAGCCTTTGTCTGCTTCTGTCACTACCCGCACATTGGTCGTATGTGTCTGGTGAGTAAACACCATATCCTCACATCGGATTCCCATCGCTGATCCGATCCTTCGGAAATTTTCACGAACAGCCTCTTCTTCATCCCCTCTTGTGAAACTTAAATTCAATGAAGAAAAACAGCCTTTGCTGACGCCTCCTATCCTTGTAGAAAATCCATGCTTTACAATCCCTGTCTCTCGAAACATCGGATATTCCAGGTATGGTGGTTCTGTATATTGTTCCTGAAAAATCTGTTCTTCATTCTTATAACGAAGTCCTAATCCCATTTTTTCCACTCCCCTTTTTATATTCTATGCCCCCTCAAAGGCATTTTCAATGTGACACACCTCGTTCCCCTCTATTGCAACTACATCAAACCTTGCCGCAGCATCGGGTATTTTATGTGCCGCCACATATTGCTGAGCGCATCGGTACAATCGTTTCTGCTTTTTTGTATCCACTGCTTCCAGCGCACTGCCCGCACTTTTTGTTCGCCGGTATTTCACTTCACAGAATACCAAATACTCCCTGTCCCTGGCAATCAGATCGATCTCCCCTGCCCGACACCTGTAGTTATACTCCAGGATCTGAAATCCCTTCTTTTCTAAAAATCTGCCGGCAATCTGCTCATAGGCAGTGCCGACAGCTCTGTTGTTTTGTTTCATCCTTTTCACACTGCGCCCGGAAAACACCACATTTTTCAGACAAAATTTTTAATAAAGGTACGGCGGTGAATCGGCGTCGGTCCAAGTTTCCGAAGTGCTGCGATATGCGCTGCCGAGCCATATCCCTTATTGTCAGCAAACCCGTATCCCGCAAGTACCTGATCATACTCTTCCATCAGACGGTCTCTTGTTACTTTCGCAATTACACTTGCGGCCGCAATTGAAACACTTTTTGCATCTCCTTTGATGATCGGCACCTGTGGAATCACAACCTCCGGGATCGTGACTGCATCATTTAAAAGAACCTCCGGTTCTACAGACAGCTGACCGATTGCCTGACGCATCGCTTCATAGGTTGCCTGAAGAATATTGATCTCATCAATTCGCGCCGGTCCCGCCATTCCGATCCCAATTGCAATTGCTTTTTCCTGTATCTCATCATACAGCTCTTCTCTTCGCTTTGCCGAGAGCTTTTTGGAATCATTCAAATATAGAATCTCGCGTCTTTCGGGAGAATTACCGCCGCTGCCACAACCGGACCTGCCAGTGGTCCTCTTCCAACCTCATCAATTCCGCAGATATAGTCACAATGACTATACTTTTCTTCATACTGCCGCATCTGCTTTAAACGAAGTCTTTCATTTGCAAGCTTTTCGTCCTGCTTCTGATATTTCTGAATGAGCTTTTGCACTCCCATCCTTGTATCATACGCATACATCTCATACAATTCTGCTCTTGAACCCCGGCACGCTTCAAACTCTGTTCTGATCTCACTGATACTTTTCATTTCTTTTCCTCAATCTACTTCCTCTTAATCGTGCCGGATAAACCCAATGTCACTAAACGGCCAGATCCTCACCCAGGCTCGCCCGATCAGATCCTTCCTGTGCAGCACGCCTACACTCGGATCCCTGCTGTCAGAACTGTGATTTCGATTGTCACCCAGAACAAAATATTCATCGTCTCCCAGTGTGATCAATTCTGCTGCAATCCCCGGATCCAGCATCACTTCTTTTCCATAATGTTCATCCGCCAGCAGTTCTCCATTGATATAGACCTCTCCGTCTATAATCTGGACAGTTTCTCCCGGCAGTCCGATGATCCGTTTGATATAATATGTATTTTCCTTATATTGATAAGGGAATACGATAATCTCATACCGCTCAGGTTCCCTGAAACGATAACTGATCTTGTCTACGATCAGATTGTCTCCATGTTGCAGTGTCGGTTCCATAGAATGTCCGCTGACTTCTGTCCGCTGTCCCACATACGTAATCAGAACATATACCGCAGCCAGCAAAATCGCAATATACACGAGCCATCCTAAAATTTCTTTGAAAATACTTCTATCCTGATCTTTCTCTTTCATGCTACGACTGCCCCCTCTTTACTCTCCGTCTGTCTCTTCATAATCCTGAGGGAATTCCAGAGTAATTCTTCCAATTCTTCCATTTCTAAAATCATCTAACAACAGCCTTGCCGCCTTTTCCATATCCAGCTCACTGCCTCGTACCAGACAATGCCTGTTCTTCGCAATTTCTTCCAGACACGCATAAATATCCTGTGACTCACTCACATCATATTTTTCCTGCAATACACCCGGATAACTCTGTACCAGAAACCGGATCAGCTCGCCTCCCAGCTCTTCTGTATTGAGAATCTCATCTTTAATAGAACCGATAAATGCCAGCCGAAGTCCCACGGTCTGGTCTTCAAACTTCGGCCAGAGAATACCCGGCGTATCTAAAAGTTCTACATTTTTATTTAAACGGATCCACTGTTTTCCTTTTGTCACTCCCGGCTTATTCCCGGTCTTGGCACAGGCTTTTCCTGCCAGTGCATTGATAAACGTTGATTTTCCTACATTCGGAATCCCAACGACCATTGCACGCACCGGCGGTTTAAGATCCCGCGCTTTCTGTCTCTTTCTATCTTCTCTTTACAGGCTTCCTGAATCACGCCTGAATCGACTTGATCCCCCCGCCTCTCTTTGAATTGACCTTGACTACAGAATATCCTTTCTTCTTAAAATACTCTGCCCATGCATCATTCCACTTTTCTTCTGCCAGATCGGCTTTATTTAAAAGAATGAGACGTGCTTTATTTTTTCCGAGCTCATCAATGTCCGGATTCCGGCTGCTGACCGGCAGCCTTGCATCCACCAGTTCGATCACCAGATCGATCAGTTTGATATTCTCCTGCATCATCCGTTTTGCCTTTGTCATATGTCCCGGATACCACTGAAAATGCATATTGTCCCTCCTCACTATTTTACAAATCCAAAATTACTGCCCACACTCGTATTAAACCATATCTTCCCGTAAATTTCCGAACGTTTTACATTTCCGATATCAGCCATCCTGCTGTCATCGCTGCTGGACGCCTGATCTCCCAGTACAAAATACTCATTCTCACCAAGTGTGATCTCATCCTGGGCAACTCCCGGCTTTTCAATTTCGGACACAAAGATATCTTTTTTCTGTTCTTTTCCGTTAATATATACTTTTCCATCCTTGATCTGAACCGTCTCTCCCGGCAGTCCCACGATCCTTTTGATATAATAATGTGCATTTTCTCTGCCATTTGGCTTAAACGCAATAATATCTCCTCTTTTCGGAGTCATGGCATTATACACCAGACGGTTCACCAGAACAACATCTCCGTTTTTTAATTCCGGCCGCATCGAATCGCCTGCATTGCTCACTCGCTGTCCAAAATAAAATACCAGTATAAATGCAAGTGCACAGACGACTGCAATCTCTGCGATCCAGAGCGCAACCGCTTTTTTGTTCCAATGGATCTTTTCACTCAGAAAATGCAGTTTTGCCTTGTGTGGCGCTCTTTTTCGCTTTTTTCGAAACTTTAAGTGCCGCATACATTCTCCTTATAACAGAAAAGGGACAATCTACACTTCTGTAATTGTCCCTCTCATCATTCCTACTATTTTACTAATTCTTTAACCTTAGCTGCTTTACCGATACGTGATCTTAAGTAGTTCAGTTTTGCTCTTCTTACTTTACCTCTGCGAACAACTTCCACTTTCTCAACGTGTGGAGAGTGGATTGGCCATGTTTTTTCAACACCGATTCCGTTAGAGAATTTTCTTACTGTGAAAGTAGCTCTTACTCCGCCACCCTGTTTTTTCAGAACTGTTCCTTCGAAAACCTGGATTCTTTCACGGTTACCCTCTTTAATCTTAGCGTATACTTTTACAGTATCACCAACGTTAAACTCAGGTGCATTTTCTTTCATCTGCTCAGCTTCGATTTTTCTGATAATTTCGTTCATTGTGTTCCTCCTTCATCTTGGACGTTCTTAATACCACTTCGGTACCAGAGGACCATCTCTTCTTTTCACAACTGTTTTATTCTATCATATTTTGTAAATAGTTTCAAGCATTTTCCTCATCTTTTGCCAAAAGTTCCTGCAAAAACTTCATTTCTTTCTTATCCAGAACTCCGCTTTTCATGCACTTTTCCAAAAGATCCGGTCTTCTCTCCTTTGTCCGGATGATCGACTGCTCTCTTCTCCACTTTTCAATATTGGCGTGATGTCCGGACAGAAGAATCGGCGGAACTTTTTTCCCATGCCATTCCTCGGGTCTCGAATACTGCGGATATTCCAGCAGATCATCCTGAAAAGATTCAAATTCTGCGGATACATCATTGTGCAGCACACCCGGAATCAGACGGGAAATCGCATCCACCATGACCATGGCCGGCAATTCTCCGCCTGTGAGCACATAATCTCCGATAGAAACATAATCTGTCACAATTTCCTCCAGAACACGTTCATCGATTCCTTCATAGTGCCCGCAGAGCAGCACCAGTTCTTCTTCTTTTGCCAGTTCTTCTGCCATAGTCTGGGAAAAAGTCGCTCCCTGTGGAGAAAGATACACGACACGCGGCTTCTTTTTCACTTTTTCTGCGATCGCCTCATATGCCTGATAAACAGGTTCTGCCTGCATCAGCATACCTGCTCCGCCTCCATATGGATAATCATCCACGCTTTGATGTTTGTTAAACGCGTAATCCCGGATATTGACCGCCTCAATGGAAAGCAGCCCGTTGTTTACCGCTCTTCCGATGATACTGGTACCCAGTCCCTGCATGACCATGTCCGGAAATAATGTCAAAATATGAAAATTCATCGTATCTGTCCTGCACTTTCTTTCATTGAAATCATTGATCCAGCAATCCGTTCAGCAGATGCACCTGCATTTTCTGCACTTTTACATCCACGGAAAGAATACACTGGCGGATTGCCGGGATCAGCACTTCCCCATGTGTTTTTGACTCTACAAGATACACTTCATTCGCCCCGGTTTCGATCACATCTTTTAATGTCCCGAAAAGTTCCTCGGGATTCTCATCCGTGTAAACTTCCATCCCGATCAGATCAGCAATAAAATATTCGTCTTCCTCCAGTGCAACTGCATCCTCACGGCTGACAAAAAGAGAACAGCCTTTGTACTGTTCGATATCATTGATGTTGTCAATCCCTTTGAATTTCACGATGACAAACTGTTTAAAAAATTTCACTCCCTGGACTTCCAGCGAAAGCTTCTCTTTCTTTGTCTCCAGAATCACTTTTTTGAGCTTTTTAAACCTGTTTGGATCATCCGTGGTCGGAAATACTTTGACTTCCCCGCGGATTCCATGTGTGGATGAGATCACACCTACCTGTAAAAACTGTTCCATGCTCTTCTCCTATCCTCTCTGCGAAAAAGAAAGGGGGCAGCTGCTTTGATCCAAAGCCTGTCCCCTTTTTGTCAAGTTACTGTATGATATCAACAACAACTTTCTTATCTTCCTTTGCCGCTGCTGCTTTTACAACAGAACGGATCGCTTTTGCAATGCGCCCCTGTTTTCCGATCACTTTTCCCATGTCACTGTCAGCGACACGTACTTCAATAACCGTAGTTCTGCCGTCCTGTCTCTCAGAAACTGCAACGCTGTCCGGATCGTCTACTAATGCTTTCGCAATCACTTCAACTAACTCTTTCATTTACGCGCACCTCCGCGAAACAGCTTATTTTTCGATTCCAGCTGCCTTAAAGATCTTTCCTACAACTTCTGTAGGCTGAGCTCCGTTGTTCAGCCATTTTTTAGCTGCTTCTTCATCTACTTTGAATACGCTTGGGTTCTGATTTGGATCGTATGTTCCGATCTCCTCAATGAACTTTCCATCTCTTGGTGCTCTCGCATCCGCTACAACGATTCTATAGAAAGGAGCTTTCTTCTGTCCCATTCTTTTTAATCTGATTTTTACTGCCATTTCTTTCACCTCTTCTTAATATTTTTCTTTTTTGTTATCTATGTGCTAAAAAGGAAGCTTAAATCTGCCTTTTTTACCACCTTTACCCATCAGTCCCGGAAGTCGCTTCATCAGTTTTCTGGATTCGTTAAACTGCTTTACCATACGGTTGACTTCGGAAATATCTACACCAGCGCCTCTTGCAATACGGTGTTTTCTGGATGGATTCAAAAGATCCGGGTTCTGTCTTTCCTCTACTGTCATTGACTGGATCATGGCCTCCATCCTTGCCATCTTCTTTTCATTTTCTTCGGAGTCAAGTTCCGGCATCTTTGCCCCCATGCCTCCGAGTCCCGGCATCATACCGAGAACACTGGATAATCCGCCCATTTTCTTCATCTGGTTCATACTTCCAGATAATCTTCAAAATCAAACTGGGCTTTTTTCATCTTCTCTGCCATCTGCTGTGCTTTCTCTTCATCCAGCTCAGCCCCGGCTTTCTCAATCAGTGTCAGAACATCTCCCATTCCAAGAATACGGGATGCCATTCGATCCGGATAGAACTGCTCCAGATCTGAGAGCTTCTCTCCCATACCCACATAAAGAATCGGGCATCCGGTCACTGCCTTGATCGAAAGTGCAGCACCGCCTCTTGTATCGCCGTCCAGCTTTGTCACGATCACACCGTCAATCCCAATCTTATCATTGAAACTTCCGGCCACATTGACCGCATCCTGTCCGGTCATCGCATCCACAACTAAAATCGTCTGATGCACATCCACTGTTCCTTTGATCTCCTGAAGCTCTGCCATCATATCTTCATCAATGTGAAGACGTCCCGCTGTATCCAGAATCACGATGTTATTTCCATTCTTGCGCGCATGCTCAAGCGCCGCTTTTGCGATATCAGCAGGCTTGTTTTTATCTCCCATGGAGAATACTTCCACGCCCTGCTTCTCTCCGTTGATCTGCAGCTGTTTAATCGCTGCCGGACGATACACATCACACGCAACAAGCAGTGGTTTCTTGCCTTTCAGCTTGTACTTGCCTGCCAGCTTTGCAGTAGTCGTGGTCTTACCTGCACCCTGAAGTCCTGCCATCATGATCACCGTGATTGCACTTCCCGGCTGCAATTTGATCTCCGTCGTCTCAGAACCCATCAGATTTACAAGTTCTTCATTTACGATCTTGATCACCATCTGTCCCGGATTCAGTCCGTTCATCACATCCTGTCCGACTGCTCGCTCCTGCACATCTTTTACAAACTTCTTTACGACTTTAAAGTTTACATCCGCCTCCAGAAGTGCCATCTTCACTTCTTTCAGTGCCGCCTTTACATCATCTTCCGTCAGACGACCTTTGCTTCGGAGATTCTTAAATACGTTTTGAAGTTTTTCTGTTAAACTGTCAAATGCCATGCTATAACTCCTCTATAATTGTATCCGATATCTTCCGGATCTTCTCTATCATCTCTTGCGGTTTCTGATTTCCGGCACCGGATTCATAAGCATCCAGCACACTGTCGATCTCGTGAACCTTCTCCTTGATAGAAAGAAATTTTTCTACCAGATGCAGCTTCTCCTCATAGCCTTCCAGAGCCTTCTGACACCGCTTGATCAGGTCATGCACTCCCTGGCGGCTGATGCCTGCCTCACCTGCAATCTCACTCAAAGATAAATCTTCCAGTACAAACTGTTCATAAATCTCTTTCTGGTGACTGGTAAGAAGTTCACCGTAAAAGTCGTATAACAATGCCTGTTCTAAAATATCATTCACTCAAATCACCTTTGCTATCATAACTCAAAAAAAAAGAGGTGTCAAGTACTTTTTCTTGACACCTTCTTTCTTTGCCATTCGCGCTTACAAAAGCTCCCCTATATTAAGGAGACCCCACCCGGTTCCTTCTTCGTCCAGCGAAATGCAGGACTCCCTCAGCTTCAGTTTCACTTCTACATTGGTCATGTCCGGATATTCTGACAGCAGACATGCAACCGCACCTGATACGATCGGTGCTGCCATGGATGTGCCGCTTTTCTCCACATAAGCTTTCTTTTCTTTGTCAATTCTGCCACAGCTTATGATCCCAGTCCCGGCGCCACAAGATCCGGTTTTACAATGCACGTATCGGATGGTCCTCTTCCGGAATATTTCCACCGCTGTCCCATACGTGTCCTGCCCCGCCTGATTTCCTCATAAGCGCCTACTGTGATGATCTTTCTGCTGTCTCCCGGTGAAGCAATACTGCCTCTTTCCGGACCGTCATTTCCCGCAGACGCCACCACCGCAATTCCTGCATCCCATAGAGATTCCGCACCGAGTATCAGTCGTTTTTTCTGCCTCTGTTCCAGATTAGGCTTTGCTCCTACAGAAATATTGACGACCCGGATGGGATATTTTTTCCGCATAGACAGTACCCAGCGCATTCCTTCCAGAACACTCTCCACACTTCCGTTTCCATCCTGATCCAGTACCTTTGCAATCAGCAAGGAGGCTTTCGGCGCTATTCCCGCGTAGGTTCCGCCGGAAAGCCGCCCGTCGCCCGCCAAAATTCCGGCCACATGTGTTCCGTGACCGCTGTCATCATACATCTGCTCCTTTCGATGTACAAAATCCCTGAATTCCAATATCCGTTTTCCAAAATCAGGATGTGCGCAGATGCCCTCTTGTGTCAAGTAGTTGCAGGCAATTTTCTTTCGCTTTTTTTACGATTTTATCAGGTATTTCAGCACTTTTTCTTCAAAATAACGGCTGGGTGTTAAATAAATGCTATAAATCCGCAAAAGGCTTTGATAAATAGATGCAAACAAATCAAGTAGAGTTTATAAAACGTTAGTAGAGAAATGATTTTGAGGGATATAGCCTATGATGACTATACCCCTCTCCTTCTCTTTTACCATTTATACCTTCTGCAAGGAAAATGTAATTCACGCAATCCAGCCTCCCTACAAATAGAAGATAAGATTTTCAATATTTCTTCTCTTGTAAGATTAAACCACTCACCGAGTTCTCTATCTGAAAAACAATAAAAAACATCCTGTCCTGAACCATATTTTGTATATGTATGCTCTGCTTCAGCCACCTTTAATCGTCTACGGATATCATTAAGCATATCTGCAATTGTATCGAGTTTTTTACGCCATATTGGATTTTGAATCGCCGATTTTCCTTCCGCTTGTTTTAGTTTCTCACCATCTCTGGTACGCATAACCCCTGTATTCAATGCGATAAGAGTATCTTCGATGGCTTTATCAAAATCCTCCATTCGACCTTCCTGATAAATGTCATCTTGAAAAGCTGGACGATCAAAACATTGAACAAAGAATTTGATAATCGCTTTATCCTCTTCCATAGATTGTATTGGCGAAATCTTTTCAATCTCTGAAAGTGCTGATAATTCTGCAGCCTTTTTCCACTCTAAAAGAACTGCTTTTGAATAACGAGTGGTATCTGTATCTATTAACTTTGAGCAAGACTGGCATAGCCATATTCCATTCTCAGAAGACTTTCGTTCTTCTGGTGTCATACTTTCATCATATCTTGGACCACCCTTTGCTGCGGCACAAATATGGCAGCTACACCAATATTTGTAATTTTATCTGGATCAGTATTTGCAGCACAAGTTAGTTTTTGACATTTCGGATTGCTACATCTTCTGCCTACTCGATTTGCAAGCAACTCCTTCGTAGCCAAGGAAAAATCATCTCTATTGTTTGCCATCTTGCATACCTCATTTCATTTTTTGAATAAAATTTAATAACCTAAATATCTATTTCATAGTAATTCCCATTCGTTTCAATTCTTGAGCCATCTGATAACGATGTGTTATACAGTCTTTGTCAAGATTATTTTCATATATAATCCAATCATTTATCGACTCTAATGCGTAATCCACAGCTTCCTGATTTAACACAACACCAGACACTTTTAAAAAGTTTACTCTAATTACAAGTTCAAGTACATATACAAAATACCAATTTGCATAATCTGTAATTTTATCTTCGGAGTCATGAATTAACGCAGCCAAACTATTTTTTGAATATATATAATGATAAAATGTATGTCTTTCTTGAGATAATAACCCCTTATATTTTTCTCCATCTATTCCAAGCAAAGAAATTCCTTGTTGTAACTTCTGACTATTTACTATTTTCTTAAAAAATATATCATAACTACCTTTTACATTATTTGTCTCTTTATAAGTGTTTATTATGAAACCATCTGCAATATTCAATAATAAAGATAGTCTATGATTTACATTTATCTTTCCATAATTTTCTGAATTCAAATAGTAAAAAGCATTCACAACTGATTTTGTCATTTTTTTATCTGAAATGCCCGTGTTACGAAATTTATCATATTTTTCTAACACTTCTGATGACAGGTCTCTTTGTGCTCTCCCTAATAATTCTGAACAATACCACATTTTGTCTGTTTTATAAAATGGTAATGTAATAAGCTCTTTACATTCCATTTTAACCCCATCAATTTCATATGATATTGGTTCATAAAAATATCCATCATAAAGAAACAGCAATTCCCAAAGAAGTTGGAATACAATTTTGACATTCTCTTCCCCTTCAAGTTCTAATTTACAGTTATTATCTTTTATTTTTATATTTGCAGTAACTCCTTTATATTCTGTATGAATTTCTTGATCGCTCCAATTACGAATATAATCCTTTACTTTCATGTCTACTTGCCACTTCATAAATTCTCCCTAATAATTTTTATTTAGTTCTCACTTTTACAAATTCATATTTCTCACTTTATTTATAATTATACATCACCCAACATCATTGTAAAGAAAAAAGCAAGCCGTTTTCAGACTTGCTTTTCATCATACTTTATTCCCTATCATTTCCCCCTGCTATCCCATAGCTATTCTTTTCCATCACTAAAGTTCCAGATAATCTCCATATGCTGTTCATCCCATACATTTATCTTCTTTATAAAAGTATCCACCACCTCTTGATTTAGTTCATTGATCTTACATTCTTTCCAAATGATATGAGCATCCGGCAGTTCTGCATGAAACTCTGTCTCCACCTCTGCCAATCGCATCTCCTGCTCTTGGATTTCACTTTTTATAAAATCTTCCTTTTTCTGCAATTCCTCTCTGAACTCTATGTATTCTTCCCTTTGGATTTCCCGCTTTCCATATCTCTCATAAAGTGTGATCTGTTCTTTTCCCACAGCATCTAAGGCTTGTTGAGATTTTTGCAACTTATCCCTCTTCACATGATACTTCTCTTTTTGTACTTCCTGATACTGACTCCACACTTCTTCCAATTCCATCTGTCTGCGGATTTCCTTTTGCAAAGCAGCTAAAAGAACCTGTTCCAAAAAGAATACATTGACTTGGCTCACACAATTCTCATCACCTGTCGTATAACGTTCATTACAATAAAAATAAGGATTTTTTGCTTTACGATAGCGCAAAGCCTTACCACACTCCCCGCATACAACCTTTCCTATCAGAATATGTGCTTTTTGTGGCTGATAAGGTTTCGATATCCCCCTCGTCTGCTGTACTGCATCAAATACTTCCCGTTCGATGATCGGTTCATGATGATTATAAGTAATCTTCCATTCACTTCTTGGCTTTAAGTGATTTTTCCCTCCAACCTTATCCTTCTTATATTTTCCATATACCATATCTCCTGCATAAAAATGATTTTTCAGTATCGTGCAGATTGTTGTATGCTGCCATGAAAATTCCTTGCCAACTGGCTTCCGGTGTGTTGCTCCTCTCTCTATCAGATATTCCACAGGTGTTTTTACCTTTTCTTTATGAAACTTCTTTGCAATATCCACAGAAGTATATCCTTCTAATGTCAGTCGAAAAATTTCCCGGACAACTGCCGCCTCCTCTTCTACAATCTCCACTTGATTTCTGTCCTCTGCTTTTTTGCGATATCCAAAAGGACAGTTCCCGCTGCAGTAAATCCCCCGTTCTTTTTTAGAATGTAGGGAAGAAGTTACCTTTACCGATAAATCCTTAGAATAGAGATCATTGACCAGCGTTTTAAATGCCAGATTCATCCCAATCGTTTTTTTAGTGACAGCTTCACTATCATAATGGTCATTCACAGAGATAAAACGGATTCCTAAAAATGGAAAAATCTGCTCTACATAGAAACCTGTTTCTACATAGTCTCTGGCAAAACGTGAAAAATCTTTTACGATAATACAATCTACTTTTTTCTGCCGGGCAGCGGCTAATAATTCCTGCATTGCAGGTCTGTCCATACTGGTTCCGCTGTAACCATCATCCACAAATTCTAAAATCTCATAATTTTCAAAATTTCGCTCAATATATCCTCTTAACAACAAACGCTGATAAGAAATACTGTTACTCTCCTGTGCATTCCAGTCATCTTCCTTGGACAATCGCAGATACATTGCTATCTTCAGTCTATTTTTCATCGTCAGTTCCTCCCATCACCTTCGCAAACTCATCATTCCACTTCCAAATGATTTCTACCCGTTTTCCACGATACACATAAATTTTCTCTATCAGGTTTTGCACCAATTCCGCATTTAGTTCGGCACAGCTTTTGTATTTCAAAATAGTACGGAGAAATTGATTCTGCTTATCTACCATTCTGTCAATGGAAGAATACTCTGTATGTAAATCACGTAATGCCTGCCGATCCTGTTCCTTTTTTTCTTCCAGTTTCTTCTTTGTTTCCAGAAATTGTGCCTGTGAAATGCTCCCGTTTCGATACTCCAGATAATAGGAACTGATCTTCCTGTCAGCACCATCCACCGATTTTTGCAGTTCATCCTGTGCTTTCTGTATCTGTTCTTTTCGTTTTTCTCCTGCCTCTTTATTAAATTCCATCAGTTTTTTCATCTGTGTACTGCTTAAAAGAAACTCTTTTTTCAGCAGATGAAGGATCACTTTCTGAATCTGAAGAAATGTAATCTGTTCGTTTTCACATTTTTCTTCATCAATCCGTTTGCTATTCGGACAGCTATAAAATACAAATGTTTTTACTTCTTTATAAGAAGCCTTTCTCTCCGTCACCATACGGCTTAACTTATGCCCGCACTCACCGCAATACAAAACCCCACGGAAAATATCTTCCATCGTATCCTTTCTAAGTGGTCTGCGGTTTTGTATTTTAATATTTCCTTCTATCCTTTCCCATACCCGATAAAATACTTCTTCCGAAACCAAAGGTTCATGTGTGTGTTCCGCTGTAATCTGTTCTTTCATGTGCTTTCCGGATTGCACAAGATTCCCTATGTAGGCATCGTTGGTTAATAGAAACCGGATAGATTCTCTTTCCCACTGTCTTAACTGCTGCCCCTCCTGCTGATAAACCGTTTTGTATTTTTTATAATCACTTGGGCGATGAATCTTTTGTCTATACAGCCATTTTACAAGAGATACAAATGTCTCCCCAGAAGCATACCGGTTAAAGATCTCCCTGACAATCTCACTGGTCACAGGTTCCGACACTAAAGTCCGTTTTCCGTCTATCTTTTCGATTTGAAAACCATACGGCGGAATACTCCCCAGATATTCTCCCTGTTTCATCTTTGCCTGTTTACTTGCTGTGACCTTTTCTGCAATGTCCCTTGCATACAGTTCATTGGCAATATTTTTCAAATGCATGGAAAGCGCTTCGTTGCAGTCCGCCTGTTTGATGCTGTCATACTGATCTGTAATGGCAATAAAACGAACACCTAAAAATGGAAAAATCTTCTCTACAAAATTTCCTGTCTCAATATAATTTCTTCCAAACCGGGAAAAATCTTTTACAATGATACAGTTTATCAATCCATCTCTCACATCTTGCATCAACCGTTCAAAATCACTCCGCTGAAAATTTGTCCCGGTAGCTCCCAAATCTGAATAGCAATCATACAGTGTAATCTCTGTATGGGATTTCAAATATTCTTTTGCCATCTCAATCTGCGTTTCAATGGAGATTTCTTTCCCGTCATGATTATCCACAGATAATCTTGCATAAATACCTGCCATGTATGTTTTCACCGATACATTTTCTTGCAGTGATTGGCTTTCTAACCGAACCTTACGTTGGATGTTCTTGCCATTTAGATCACCTCCTTCACTACTTCTGATTGTGAAGAAAGAAACTCCGACAACACTAGCATCTTTTCCATTTCTTCCTGATAACAAAACTGTACCGATACCTTTTTCTCCTCATATACTTCTATCCTGTCTACAAAGGCTAATAGGGTATCCCTGTCTAATGTGGCAATCTGCATCGTTTCTTTCAAGCGTTCCAGCTTCACACCGGACTGCACTCCATTGTAAAACAGTTTCTTTAACATATCCTCCTGTCTTGTCAATGCCTTCTCTGTTTCTATATACTGCTTTTCATAGATTTTGCTAAAATTCTTAAAGTCTGTCTGTGTGATGATTCCCGTTTTCAAATCTTCATAAAGTCCCGCCCGCAGCTCCAGATATTTTTCCTGCTCATTCCTTAATCGAGTAATCTCTTTATCAAATCCGACCACATCCTCAAAGTTCATTTCCTTTGTCTGGAGATACTGCATCTGTCGGTTTACGTCCATCAGAAGTGTAACCTGTGACCGGATAATCTGAAACACAACTCTTTTTAAGTCTGTTTCCGGAATACTATGCCTGCTGCATCCCTCACTCCGATTTCTCGTAGAACAGATATAATATATTTTTTCCGTCCCCTTATATCTGTTTATTCGGCGTACCATAGGTTCTTTACAGTCTCCGCAAAACAGAAGTCCCGAAAACATGTGCGCTTTTTCTTTTCCCTTCCCGGCTCTGGTATCGACTTTTAAAAGCCGCTGTACATTTTGGTAATCCTCTTTGGAAATGATTGCCTCATGTGTGCCTTCCACCTTAAACCACTCTGACTCCGGCTTTTCTAAAATCTTATCTACCTTATAATTGACTTTCTCCCGTTTTCCCTGTACCATCATTCCGGTGTAAATTTCATTGGTTAAAATACGCTTTACCGCCACCGCAGACCATTTTGATACAATTCCGGCTTGAAAACCTGTGGAATAATGCTCTCCGTAAGATTTCTTATATTCCAATGGAGAGAAAATTCCATTCTCATTCAGTCGGTTTGCAATGCAAGATTGCTCATACCATCCAGTTTCCATGTGAAAATATTTTTTACAATCTTTGCCGCATATTCATCTATGACCAGCTTATTTTTATCTTCATGGTCTTTCTGATATCCATAGACTGCAAATGCACCGATAAATTTTCCTTTCTCCCGTTTTACTCTCTGATGTGATTTTACCTTTTCTGAAATATCCTGACAGTAGGAATCATTCACAAAGTTTTTAACCGGAATCACAAGAGATGTGGTACTCTGATCCGCAGTCAAACTATCGTAATGATCTGTGATCGCAATGAAACGCACAGAAAAAGCCGGGAAGGTCTTTTGAATGAACCGCCCGGCTTCAATATAATCTCGTCCAAATCTGGATAAATCTTTTACAACGACACAATTTACATTTCCATTTTCAATGTCCGCCATCATTCTTTTAAAATCTGGTCGGTCAAAGTTGGCTCCCGAATATCCGTCATCAATATAAATATCGAATAACTCCATATCCGGCTGTTCTCTTACAAAGGAACGTGCCAGCTCACGTTGGGATGAAATACTATCGCTCTCTCGTTTTGCGCTGCCATCAATATCTTCATCATCTCTCGATAAACGGAGATAAATCGCAGCATGATACATTATTTTTTTCTGCATTCTGCTTCCTCCTGATTTTTACTATTTTTTATTTCAGTCAGTTGAACCTGTCCTACGAGGTTACTTCTTATAGTAATTTTCAGGATTTCGCTGTTTTGTCCTGCATCTAAGTTACCATAACATCCTGCTACTGTAAAGAGTCTGTTGAAATTTTTAGTATTTTGTTTCTGCAATTTTTGAAATATACTGTTTCATCCGATCATTCAATGTCTCTTCACAGTCGGAATACCCAATCTTCACAACATACTCCCCCACCCGGACAAGATAGGATTATGTACCTGCTCTACATACTCTTTCACTCGTTTTTGTACTGACTGTTTCGTATCAATCTCAATTTCACTAATATCCACAAGCTCATCTGGATTTACTTCTTTTATATTTACACGCTTCAATTCCTGCAAAGTTTTCCCATCCAAAAGCATAACCCCCTTCCTATTTGAGATTCTATGCGTCCAGAAACTTGTCTCATTCTAAAAACCGTTCTTCTTTTGTCAAGGTTCATCCTTACATAAACCCAATCCCGGCACATGAAAAAAACAAGCATCGAAAAGATTTTCTTTTTTCTGCTTGTTTCTTAACCTCCCCCAAACAGGGTTATTGAAGGGGAAAAACATTTCAGAGCAAGATTCGCCTATGTCCGACAATAACCCGTTTCCGGGTTTTTGCAGACTTGGCATTTCTTGATGGATTTCGCTCCCCATTCCCTCGATATAAAATCTGCACTTAAAACTTGCAGGTTGCTCTCACAAAAAGTTGTGTTCGCAGCGCAATACCGAGGTATTGACGATGTGCATACGCACGAAGAAGAAAGGAGGCTTCCTATGGCAAGACCGAAAAAAACAATCTCCCGTCCGTATCGTATCACAGTCCGTTTTACAGATATGGAATATGGGTTAATAACAGATGCGGCTGAAGAAACTGGAGTTACCTTATCCGAATACATCCGCAAAATGGTGTTGGAAGGAAAAATAGCGATTCGCTATGAAGTAGTTGCTGATATCCCTGAATTACAAAAACTGACCGCTGAGTTTGGAAAAATCGGAAGTAACTTAAACCAGATTGCCCGCTATTTTCATACAGGCGGCGTCCGATCTAAAACCATGCAGGATGAAATTCAATCCTGTATCTCTGAACTTTGGAATTTAAGAAAAGACGTGACAAGAATGGCAGGTGACTTTCATGGCAGTGTTGAAACATATCGTAAGTAAAAATGCCAATTACGGAGAATCTTTGGATTATCTCCTATTCCAACATGATGAGCGAACAAAGAAACCGATTTTAAATGAACATGGGCAAATGATATTACGAGAGGAATATTATCTGGATGGATTGAACTGCGAACCAATGTTATTTGATAAGGAATGCGAACGTCTTAACGATCAATATCACAAAAACCAAACCTATGATGAAATCAAATCCCATCATTATATCATCAGCTTTGATCCTGCTGATCGTGACGAATGTGGATTAACCGGAGAAAAAGCACAGGAACTGGGACTAGAATATGCCCGTAAAAATTTCCCCGGACATCAGCTCTTGTCTGTACTCATACGGATGGTCACAATGAAAGCGGCAATATCCATGTGCATATCGTAATCAATAGTCTAAGAAAATACGATATTCCGAAAGAGGGCTATATGGAACGAAACAGTGATTGTCTTGCTGGATACAAACACCATTTAACAAATAACTATCTAAGGCACTTGCAAAAATCTCTCATGGATACCTGCCACCGAGAAAATCTCCCTCAGGTGGATTTACTCTCACCTTCTGAAAATAAAATCAAAAATCGGGAATATTATGCCTCCCGGTACGGACAAGAAAAATTAGATAAATTGAATGAACAAATTCTTGCAGATGGACTAACACCTCGCAAAACCACATTTCAGACACAGAAACAATACCTGCGAGACGCTATTACAGAAATTTCCCATACAGCAAAAGATGTGGAAGATTTTAAAAAACAGCTTTATGAAAAATATCAGATCGTTGTAACGGAACATCGTGGACGTTTCAGCTATCTGCACCCGGAACGAGAAAAGAATATTACCGGACGTGCTTTAGGAACAAAGTATGAGAAAGACTATCTGCAACAGCAATTTGAATCCAACCACAGAACTCCAAATATTCATCCTGATATTTCCTCTGATCCTATGGACATCTTATTCATTAAATCTAATCTGCGACTGGTCATTGACTTACAAAACTGTGTAAAAGCACAACAAAGCCAAGCCTATGCCCGAAAGGTCAAACTCACCAATCTTCAGGAAATGGCAAAGACCATTGCCTATGTGCAGGAACATGAATATGATACCAGAGAAATTCTGGAAGATAAATTTTCTTCTGTAAAAGAACGAACCTCTAATTCTAGAAAACAATTAAATGAATATTCTTGTGCGATGAAATCACACTTCCGGAAATTTGGAAATCAGAGTTCCGGTACTCGGAAATCGCCTATTTTGTGCTTGATGACTTATCCATTTCTGTTTGGATATTGGTCAAGACCTTGCCGCATCTGCGGTGCGTAGCAGTCTTTACCAATGTCTCAACAGAAATTATGATTCGGTATGCACAAAAACGGATCTAAAAAGTGATTTCCATATCACCGGACAGCTGATGTAAAACCATCCGGAATATTCAATTAAAAACTGTGGAATCGGAATTAAAGAACCTCAATCAACAACTCCACTACACCGGACAGTATCTTGCAAATAAATCTGTCTATGCACAATTTCGTAAAAGCAAAAATAAGCAGAAATTCCGTCAGGAACATTCTGCCGAACTTACATTTTATGAAAAGGCTGTAACATCACTAAAAGAGAAAAACGGAACGCAGCCCCTTCCCACGATGAAGCAACTGAGAGAACAGAAGGAAAAACTTCTAACTCAAAAAGATACTCTCCAGAAACAATACGACTATTACCGGGATTACCAGAAAGAACTACATACTGTATGTCGTAACGTGGATATGATACTTGGATGGAATCCTCCAATCCAAACTACACATACCAAAGAATTTCAATTATAAAAGAAGTCTCCTCGGTCTTTTACAGATCGGGAGACTTTTTTAACGGGTAGTGTTCTTATTTACTTATTGAGTTCTGCAAACCGAAAGTTGGATAGAAAAACTAATTTAAAGCAATTCTACATCAATATTTTCAGCATCAAAAATTTCTTTTACTTTATCAAAATTACTGCTCATTATTGTTGCTTCCTTAAGATTTGGAAATTGTCTTATTTCTGAGAAAGTTATATTGTTTAAATCAAAGCATTCATCTTCTCCATCCATTGTGGAATTATATTCATATACACTTCACTCCCACCATCCATGTCGATTTTTTCTACATATTGTGCAAATTCCCTTGGGATAGACAATTCTCTAAAAAAATTAAGTGCCGGTTCAATTACGGTATAGCTATCTGTATTTATCTCTAGTTCTTTATGCTCATCAGCAAAATCATAAATATCAAAACAAGGCTTTAATAAATTCAAGTCATACATCAAAACTTGAATTACTGCAAGTTTAAAATTTAAATTTTCAAACTGTAAGATTCCTTCTGTATTATTATCACCAGGTTCTCTTAAGAACTTTTCTTTATTATCATCTTTTACTTTATCTAGTTCAACTTCTTTTTTTCTTCCAAACAGTCCGAATAAACCCATTTTCTGGTTCTCCAATTATTATATTTTTGAGTATTTCAACTTTTGTCATACCATTTTTCTCTTCCAATAAACTGAGAATTATCAATTAAATTTCAAAAAAATAATCTCATTAACTTCTAATTTCTGTTTTTTACTCAACTTTAGTGTAGTTCTCCATACTAAAAGTTTCTAAATCAATCACTACCGCAACAACATTGTCCTCATTTTCTTCAATAAGCCATAAGCGAGTCCATAAGGTTTGGTCGTTCATATTAGTAGCAGTTTTATCCTCACCATCGGTAATGATTTTTTCGGGATCTAATTTTGTTACAAAAATGTTTTCGGGTTTAAGACCTGGCAGGCTGCTCTTAAGTTCCTCCTCTGTTAGTCCTGCTATATCCATTGCTTCAGCACCGTTATAATACTCAACATCTCCGTACCAGTAGTTATCGTTAACATTCTCGATGAATTTTAACCACATAAACTTATCGTCAACGAATTTATAACCAGCACCAGAGCCGGTATCTATTTCCCATGTTCCTTGTATCAGTGCATTATCATCATTATTATCTTTGCTGTCAGTAGTATCGGCGCAAGCGGTAAGCCCAAATAGTGTAAAACAGATCATCAGAATAGCTGCTGCAATTCTGAAAAACCCACTTTTGCGGTATTTAATCAAATTCATATCATAGTTCATAAGTAACCTCCAAGTTCAAATTTGTTATCCTTATTCTACATACTCCAACTGTGTTTTCTATCCTTATTAGACAAGAACAATCAGCTTTTATCTGACTGTTTCTTTTCGCTATAAGAAAAGTAGGAATACCTTTTATGGCTTCCCTGCTCAGTGATACTATCAGTTCCCTAAATTTTAAATACTGGTAACAGTCTTAACTTTATAGCCCCTTAATCTATTAAGAGCTCTTAATCTATCAATAAAATTATCTAATGCTTCTTCCTCATCAAAATAAATATCTTGTGAATTTGTAACCTTACTAGCTCTTTCATCTGTTGCATAAACAATCCACTTATCATTCTCACACCTTAACACAACTTCATTTTCTCTATTATACCTTTCTTCATTCATATTATAACCTTGTAATTTCTCGTCCTTTATAATTTTTATTGCTTCTTTTATATTCATATTTTATCTTCCCTTTAAATGATTTATTTGCTAGAGAACCAACTCCATGTCTGATTTGTCTCACACCACTTCTTTATGTGATCAGGCAATCGTTCCATATACATATTCCGATATTTTTCTGGATTCTGCAGGATGGTTTGCACCAGCTCTTTTTCATTTAATCCCAGATTTTCTTTCAGCTCTTGAAACTGGCGTGCAAAAGCATTGATAATATGTTCCCTTTGCTCTCCCACTATAATTCTTGGTATTATTTGAAACTTTTCCCAAAGATACTGATTATAATTTTCGATTTCTTTAATATGTATTTTGAAACCTAAATCTATCTTTATTACCTCTCCTGTCATATAAATAAAAAACACAGGTGTTACTGCTCTTCCATTCAGGCTTGAGCTTCCTTCTGCCCATCCGAATATAGCCAGATCTTTTGCTATAAGCCTGTCTCCTGCATAAAGCCAATGTGTTCCTGATTTTAGTAATCCTTAACACTTTTTATCCATTGTTATTTTCAATAGGATAATTTTTCATTTTTCACAAGCTCTTCTAGTTCACATTTTGTAAAAATCCGATTAAAGTATGGCATACAATGATATGAAATTCTTATATATTTTATCATTGGGCAACTCATCACAAAGGCAGCTATTCCACATAGTATCCCAAGCCATAAGTTTTCACGATTTCCATCACGAACAAGCAAAATAATCGCCGCTACAAATATAAAAACACAAAATAACCACGCCCCAAGAAATAAAAGTTTTTTTACTGGATATAATCGTTGCCATTCTAATTTTTTTAGTTGCATAATCAAGCATTCCCTTCCTTATCCCTTAATCGCCTCATCCAAAACCTTATCAAACATTTCGTAAAAATTACGGAATCGATGGATTTCTCTTCCAGACGGCTGATCCAATTCCATATAACATTGATTTTTATATTGGTAGACATACCAGCTAATATTACTTTCGCCTAAAAATAAGTATTCTCTCTGCTTTTCATTTTCATACCATATGTGATTGAATTCCAATAGTCCATAAACAAGCTGCTTCATTTCATGCTCTAATAAATACTGATCTACACCATATAAAATAAATCCATTAAATTCTATTCCGTTTATCCTTGAAAGAACATCCAGATATTGTTGCGGAATTTCCATGTTCCATTTCTCTTTTGCAGTTGTTACCAATTCATAAATTTCTTTCTCGGATGCACCGGAATTTATTTCCTCATCATATAGTTCTTTCTCTTCTCTTATCTGCTGTAAATAAATTTCCCACATAAAATTCTGCACTCCTTCGAGATTTCATAATCTAATGCCATTGTAGAATCATCCGCATTGCAAATCCTTGACTACAATGCAGTTCTTTCCCCATTTGCTTTAAAAAATAATCTTCCTCTTTCGGAAAGACCTGTTTTGTCATATATTTTAAGAAGTCTATTTTCTCAGTTGATTCCTGCATCACACAATCAAGTGAACTCCATCCATCTGTTACAGGAGTATAGATATCTCTAGTTATCAATGAGAAAGTTGGTTTTTACAGTATTCTCTCATAGCACTATTTATAGATATATCACCATTTTTAAAAACACCATCGCCTTTATCTAATAAATAATCTAATGCATCTTGATATTATGATCATAAATAAATGATAATGCTTTTCTTAATTCGACATGGTATATAGAATTTTCTAAATTATTGTAAAAATCACAGATTGAAGATGATTGAACAGTTTTATAAAAATGTTCTAAATAATTATCTATGATTTCTTCTAATTCACTGATTGTCCATTCTTTTAATTCTGTTTCATTTTTAAACAATTCAGCTCCGCTAACTGTAAATGCACCAATAGTTCTCAAACTTAAAGGTGTTTCTTTGTTGGTTTCCATTTTCAATAAATCCCATAACAAATCATCTAACCACAATGGTTTGATTGTTTCTACGGCAGTACAATAACACTTATCATCTGACTTTACTTTCACATCAATAAGCAAATCGAAAAATAATTCTTTTTTCTTATACCAAATCATAAAGTCTTTTTTCTTAAACTTATATTTTTTAATTTTATCTTTTAATATTTTAGGCAACACTTTTGTTAGTTCCTTATATTTTTGTCGTTCTTCCTTTGTCACTTGAAACACATCCCTTCAAATTCATATTTTTCAATTTTACAAACTGAAAGTTATCCAATCAGTCCATCATTTGATTCAAAATAGTAATAATTTCATTATATTCCTCATCGGCTAATACTTTGACTCATAAGCAGGGATGATCTTCCACAAATCCTGCTTTAAGCATTGTTTCTTGGTCTGGACTATAAATATAATATAACGCAGGTTTATCTTCTCCCATATAACGATATGTGCCGGTATTGCATAAAACTCCTTTGTACCATATTTTCATAGAATATTACCTCTTACCTCAAACTTGTTCCTCTCCACAAAATTCCGATTTATCTATAAAGCATTGTTACAAACTATGAAACTCCTACTTTAACACGCTCTACAAACCGCTTTCTTTCAAAAAGTCTTCTTTATTTATAACCCGTTTATAAAATTCTTGCTTTATTTCTTTTCTTAAAATTCTATTTTGAATTTTTCTCATATTATTAAAATCCAATGTAAACTCTTCGAAAATTCCTTGCAAAGATTTTATGATTTTTTCTGCTTCTTCAATATCAATTATGGCAAATACAATATTTTCTCCATTTTTTGTTGCTATTGATAATTTTTCAAATGATGAATATAAAGATTTGCGTTCTGCTATCAAATCCAAAACTAATTTTCTTGGTATATAAACCTCATCAGCATAAATCCATTTAGAGGAATAATATATTTCAATCTTTCCAGATTTCTTCTCGTCAATAACGACTTTTGAAAACGATTCATTATTAATTCGATCTTTCAATTCTCTAAAAGATAAATATTTTTTTACTACTGTCATACACCTAAAACTTTTTGGTATTAATAGTTTATATAAAAAGTAAAGTAAACAAACAAGCACAACAATGAAAAGAAGTGCGACTCCAAAATCTCTTTGTAATTTATCTGTTCCCATAATACTTTTTTGCAATGAGATTGCAACAATTATAGTACACATAAATATAATTATTGCTAATATAATTCTTTTAAATGTCCATATTCTTTTAATCATTTTAAACCACTCCTTTATACCCACATCAATTAAAACTTGCTTTACTTACTGATATTTTTCTTGTTCTTTTCCCTGCTTTGCGGCCTTGAATATCTCTAAGTTATCATCAAATTTATCTGAACCATATCGCATGATTGTTCCAAAGTATGGCTGACCTTCGATAATATCTTCAAAATTACTACCCTCATCACCAGATGTGAAAATTTCTAATATTTTTTCTGCTTTTTCAAAACTCTTATGGTCTAAATAATAAACATAAAGCAATGCCTGACCACCTAATTTATCACGATAGACTTCTTCATACATTTGATATTCTTCTTCATCAGTTTTTCCTTTCATTGTAGAAGCATCAATATAGACCCAAGCTGAACCTAAAGTTTTATAATCTGAATTACTTTGATTACATAGATCAACATAATTTTTCCATTGTGAAATTTCCTCCACTGGGATGTCTTGCCATTCTTCAGGTATAATAATATCACCTTGAATATAATAGTTCTCAGCTGCCTGCGAAATGGCTTCTTCTATCATAGACTCCATTTGTTTTGCCAAAAGGCGTTGCCCATAACCATCATAAATAATTTCTATTTCTGAGTTTGGTTCTTCGGGATTAAAATAGCTACCCTCAAATGGATGCTTTGGGTCATTTTTTGAAATACAAGTTGCATAGATTGCACCATTGTCTGATGGTAAAAGTTTTGGTTGATTCCAAGACAATACTTCAAATTCTTCACCATATTCTTCTTGTAAATAGGTTTCAATTTTTATTGAAATCTCATTTTCATGCCCACAGCCATTCAATAGCCCTAAACAAAGCACACTTGCTATAATACTCAATACAATTTTTTTATATCGCATATCCGCCACCTCAATGTGATTTTATGATTTAAACGATTCTTTCTAAATAATAATTATCATCTTCCTGTATTTTTATTAAAAACTCTTCTAATGAATCTGCAATCTTAACATCATAATAAAAAATATTGCTTTTATTATCATCTGTTAATTCTATTGATATTAATGCTGATTCACTACCTTCAAAAAATATTAATTTACCATCTTCATATTCATCATATATCTCAATATCAGGATAAAATTCAAAATCTCCTTTTCTTAATCTAAAATCTCTTATTGAATCAGTATCCATAATACGATTTACATTATTCTCCGATCCCTTGATAAATCCATATCCAATCCCTAATAATAAATCCTTTAATTCTTTTGGAACAATTAAGTTTAGCTTTTTTTCCAATTCATCTATCTCTTCTACTTTAACTGGATAAAATTTACTTCCATTATGGTATTTTAAAAATTCATATAAATCAAAATTCATAAATGATGTCCCTCTTCGTCAACTTCAAATTCTACTTCTATAATACCTTTTGGTGAATTCTTCAAGCTTTAAATAATCTTTACCAAAAACAAAGATGCGGTATGCATTTTTTCCTTGTAAATAATTAGGCACATCGTTCCTCTCAAAGCTTATATTATAATTTTTCAGTTCCGCCTCTGCCTGTTGGATTTCCGCTTCAGACCAAACCCACGCAACCAAATGTGCTTTATTCCACTTATCAGCCTTAAGTTTCTCAAGTGCATATTCTACTAACTCCTGTTCACTTGAGAAGGACATTAGTATTCTTTTATTTCCTCGTTCAGAATATCCAAACTCATATGCATCACCATTTTTTTCAATAACAATCCCTTCGTGTGCATGATGTTTTCCGATGTTAATTTCTACAAAAGAATAACACTCGTCTTCCAAATATTTTTCTAATTCTTCTATACTTTTCATATAAACCTCGTGTGCAAATTCACATATATATCACTAATCATGTCTATAAACTGGAGTTGAACAAAATCGCTACGCGATGGCCTGCCGAGGCTGTGGCATAGCGATTTTCTGTTTTCTATAACAAAACAGTGGAAAGCAAGTCCTAAAAGTAGTATTGTTAAATCACCACAAAATAACAATCAAACAGGATCGACCTCTCCACTGCCTATGAAAAGAATACCACCCTTCCACTTGGTTGGCAAGCGGTTTTATGACCCCAATGCTCCTCCGTATAAAGCAGTGTTTCTGATAACTACTGATTTTATATGGAGGATTTTATTATGTATGAAAAATATTTAGAACAGCTTGAGGAAGCCGGGAAAATCCGTAACCTCAAAGATCGTTCCATCAGTTGCTATAAAAACTATGTTTCTTACTTTCTGAAATATCAGAATAAGAATCCCAAAGAACTTACCTGTCAGGATGTCAGGGTTTTTTTGCTTGCGAAAAAAGAGGAAGGACTGAAAGCCACAACTCTGAATCTTTACAATTCTGCCATCCGTTTTTTCTATCGAAATGTCCTGCATATCCTTTGGGATGACATCACAGTTCCACGTATGATCCTAGAACATAAGCTTCCTACTGTACTGACTGCCTCTGAGATTGACCGCCTGTTAGATGCTGTTGATGATATCAAATATAAGGCTATGTTCGCAGTCATGTATTCCTCAGGTATGAGAGTTTCTGAAG
>ENA-OQIG01000076-OQIG01000076.1-human-gut-metagenome-genome-assembly--contig:-NODE-76-length-56782-cov-2.776878_pt1 | contig 56782 bp, 57 predicted proteins | sample MGYA00242576_ERZ504741 | MGnify/ENA primary metagenome ERZ504741 (study PRJEB26092, sample SAMD00036436) | human gut metagenome | host: Homo sapiens | study: EMG produced TPA metagenomics assembly of... | reverse complement strand
CTTTATTCCTTCTCTTATCCCTTCCTTTAGCCCTTCTTTCATCCTTCTTCAGCCGCTTTTCTCCGCATCTCTTCGTTTTTACGCCGTTCATCCTCCTCTACGATTTGATTGACTCTATATCGATCTAATGCCTTATCATAAGCGATACGATTTTCTTCCGAAAGATCGGCAACTGCTACCAATCTCGCCAGATGTTCAAACACTTGTTCTTTCAAAGCATCCGGCATTCTATTCCAATTGCTCATATTCTTCAGTGCATAAATCAATTTATCATATAATGTATGGCAGTCCGACAAGTCCTTTGTAAAATAAGGAAATTGCAAATAAATCTGCCGGAGATGCAGATTTACAATCTTCCCAGTATCACGGCCGGAAAGAACCGTATCCGTACGGAATTTAGCCTCCAAATTTTCCTTACGGGTTTATATAGTTCATATCTAATTTACGAGGCAAAAAGAACCCCTTTATACAATTAGGATTACGCACACATATCTGAATATGATTCTTTTCTCTAAACCCTGCGTCTGGATAGAGTTCAACACCTTCCCAAAATACACCTTTCACTGAATCAAATTCTCTTCCTGATACTTCTCTGTTAATCTGATGTGCCGTTTCAATAACTGCACAATCCAATCTGCGCAATAGCTTATCTTCAGATATTCCTATTGTAGAATTTGTAGGAAGAGAAATCCCTGTTACACGACATGTTTCCACAAGTACATTATAAGATTCCTTCAATTCACCTAAATACAATGAATCTGTCAAGTCCATGCAGTATCCCAAATCAATAATAGCACCAATTACAGCTGGGCATTTAACAGATGAATGAGCTCTACCCATCATATCATTTGCATATTGCAATGCACGAAGCTCGTTGTTTTCCCAAAAATAGATTCCATGTCCCAGCCAATCATAATCATTAGTACTTGCAATTAGATCATCTTTACCTTCAATTATCTTATTTGCAATTGATTGATCACAACCATGAAAGCCAACAACAAGATTAGAACGACGTGAGTATAATGTTTCTTTCATCTATAAATTTTGGTAAGTTCACCTGATTTAGAGACTATTCCAGCTTTTTTTAGAAAAGATTGGGCATTCCTTTTATTAGCTGTAATTTTCTTCACTACCTCAACTCTAAGTTCTTCCCGAGTTTTTATTTTCTTTGTAGCAGTCATTATATACCTCCTTTCTTGTACAAAGATAACTATTTAAATCCATAAACATAAAAAACAATCCCAAACTTTACGGATTTATAGCCTTTTAAGTAAGCCGTCTCCCTTTCAATTCCTCCAAACAAACAAGAGAAATGTTCTTTTTTTTCAGATTAAGAAAGAAAACAAAACTGTTGAAGATGGGAATCCGGAATTAAAAGCATCCATATTATCACATATATATGCATATTACTGCCACAATACAGCATATATTTTCAGTGATATTGCGTTTTCTTTTAAAGAAATAAATGATTTTCCTCGGTGAGCAATAAGCCATTCCTCGGTGAGGAACACATCCTTCCTCACCGAGAAAGCCTTCCATACTCACCGACCAAGTTATAAAAGCCCTCGGAAAAGCCTGTTTATAGGCTAGTTCATCATCATATACGCACCAAAAAAGAATGATAAAACAAACTACATACGGGCAAACAGTAAGCATATAGATAGCAATACAGAGGAATTATTTATTTTTAGACAGGAATTATCCAGGATAACAAACAATCCTACATTCTTTCATCCAAAATGCAGAGCGTTTTTTCCTTCACCACAAACAAGTGACTGATATATTAAAAACAGAAAGAATAGAATATACCCTTTTTCAGATCAGCACATTTCTAATCCCATCCTTTCAACAACCATACTCTTTCAGAGTCTGCATCAACTTCGCGCCATTGATCGGCTTCACCAGATAATCATCACAACCGGCTTTCAACGCAGCTACCCGGTCAGCATCAAAGGCATGAGCAGTCAGGGCGATAATTGGAATTTCAGCATTGACTTCCGGATCTCCGAGGTTGCAGTACGTCCGTCCATAACAGGCATCTTCATATCCATCAGTACCAAATCCACCGGTTGGGTACGGACAATCTCAACTGCCTCCAGTCCATTCGGTGCGTGTAACAACTGGCATTTGTTTTTCAAGATAGAAGATACCAAAAAGAAGTTACTTTGTATATCTTCAACGACCAGTACTCTTTTAGGTACTTTTTTTGTTTCTTCGGAGTCAAGAATATTTTCTTTATTCGCATCCTTCTCATTGTTCCGACGTGAAGAAGTCGGTTCGCTGTTAACCGATTCGAACTGGCATGGCAAAACCGCCCAAAATAAAGACCCTTTATCAAATTCTGACTCAAAGCCTATCTCTCCTCTGCAAGCCTCAACAATGGCTTTACAAATGGACAATCCCAATCCGGTTCCCTGTGCAAATTCATCCAGTTTCTCAAAACGATGAAATACTTTATCTTTTTTATCCTCCGGTATGCCGATACCTGTATCGCGAACGTAAAGACGAATATTTTCGTCTATCTTCTCATACCCCATTTCAATCATTCCTTTGGAGGTATATTTGATAGCATTAGTTACAAAGTTAGTGAGAATCTGCGCTAACCGGTTTTTATCCAAACGAACGGTACAAGTTTCATAAGGATTCACGGGAACTAACCGAACCTGCGGATTTACTACACGACGATGCATCGAAGCAGCTAATTCGTTGAAATAAACAGCCAAATCAAAATTTTCGTATTTCAGTTCTACCGAGCCGGCTTCTATTTTCGAAAGATCCAGTATGTCGTTAATCAGCTTCAAAAGCAACTCATTGTTGGCATTGATAATCTGAATAAATTCTTCTTTTTCTTCTTGATCTTCCGTCACCATCAATAAGTCGGAAAAACCAACGATAGCATTTAACGGTGTACGGATTTCATGGCTCATATTTGCCAGAAAGGCGGATTTCAACTTATCGGATTGTTCAGCGCGGCTCCTTGCCTTTTCAAGTTCACCAATCATGTGCTGCCGCTCGGTAACATCATCTACACGAATCACGACACCGTCAACATCTCCCTGTTCATTAAATATGGGAGTAGCAAAGACTTCTATGACATGCTTGTTATCCAGATTAAACAAGATAGACTCTACCTGACCGGATTTCCGGGCACGTTGCATCACACAATTCTCACAAGGAGTAGTGCGATTATGGGCTGTCAGATAGCAAGGTTCTCCTTTTTTGTAAGCCTCATAAGAAAGGCTTTTACTACAAAGCGAGATATTCTCCCATTGTACGATATAGTCGTTCGCAATATATGCCAATCCCGAATTAATATTGTTCAATACCAATTCATTCTGACGAATCAAATGGATCATTCTTTGTTCGCTCTCAAGAAGTTCTTTTTTCGAACGCACAACCTCTTCGTAAAGATTGTCATATTTGTTTTGCCACAGAACACGTTCGGTGACATCTTGGCTTATCACCATATAATTCGTAATTTCTGACTTTTCATTATGTACGAAAGAAACCGTAATCTCGAAGAATTTTATACCGGACAGGTTAGTAGGAAAAAGACGACGCAAGTCATCAAAATCATATTTTGCCACAAAGCGTACAGTTTCTCCTTTTCTGACCTGTTCCTTGATTTCATCAGAGAAACTAGTGTAATTGAATAGATTATAGCCCAGAATATCCTTTTTGTCTTTTATCCCCATTGATCTCAACCGTGAATAATTGACATCTATCATGAGACCGTCTTATCATACAATTCCAAGCCTACAGACAAGTCATTAAAGATATTATGCAATAAGTTATCAGCTATCCCATTTACCAAAGTCTGTTCCATGCAGCAAAATTTGTATAGTATTACAATATTGATTGTTTATCCAAGCAAAGTTACTTCAATATTTTGTTACATAGAAAGAAAGAGGCTAAAAGGCCTCTTTCAGTATCTTTATTTCGCATTTTGGTATAAGAAGCCTTCTGCTTTCGCTAATGTTTCCGGTTTGCCTATATCAATCAGATGCAACTTTTCTGTCAAGTAACCACCATAGTTTACTTGCCGGCAAGTGGCAAGATAGAAATCCATGATAGAGAATTTTCCATCCCATGAGGGAGAGGTCATCCATTGAAAAATGGCGGGCGAAAGTACATGGATGCCACTGAATGCATATTCTTGATAAAGGGAAGAATCATACTGAAAACCTTCCGGTTTCACTTGTTCCGTATCCTTGTTTATCCATCCGCAAAGTCTCTTATCTGTATCAAAAAGAAGATAGCGGGAGGTTTTACGTTGGCTGGCCAGTAAAGTGGCAACAGCACCGCTTCGTAAATGGTAGTCATATAATTCTTTCAGATTCACGTCTGAAAGAATATCGACATTGTGTATCAGGAAAGGCTCATCGGAGTTTTCAAAGAAAGAACGGGCTTTCTTAATTCCCCCACCGGTGTCGAGCAACAGATCGCGTTCATCGGAAATATGTATGATAAGCCCAAAATTCTCATTGGCTTCTAAGAAATCAAGTATTTGTTCGCCAAAATGATGGATATTAATCACTATTTCTGTGAATCCGGCAGCTTTCAGTTTTAAGATCACATGTTCCAACATCGGATGTCCGGCTATGGGAACCAAAGCCTTCGGCATGGTATCGGTGAGCGGCTTCAGCCGGCTACCCAAACCGGCTGCAAATATCATTGCTTTCATTCTTTCGGTTACTTTCTTCTTTAATATTTACTCTTCTTAGATTGTTGCCTCAAACGTATGTTCGATATTCTGTTCCCGATGCACCAGTTCGACTTTCACACCAAATTTCTGATTCAGGTGCTCTGCCAGATGCTGGGCAGAATAAACAGAACGATGCTGTCCGCCGGTGCAACCGAAGCAGACGGACAAATTGCTGAATCCGCGTTCCATATAACGTTGCACGGAGCATCCACCAAAGCATAGACATGATCGAGGAAACGGAGTATTTCTCCATCTTCTTCCAAGAAAGTGATTACAGGTTCATCCAGTCCGGTGAAAGGTTTGTAACGCTCATACTTACCGGGATTATTCACGGCGCGACAGTCGAATACATAACCTCCTCCGTTACCCGTGGAGTCATCAGGAATGCCTTTCTTATAAGCAAAGCTCATTACTTTGACAGTTAGCTGCCGCTTTTCAGATCATCCGTAAACTGTTTCAGTCCGGTAAGCTCCCGCAAAACGTTACAGAGATACGGATATTCCGGATATTCTTCTTTCAACAATTCACGCAGGTTCTCGATAGCATAGGGAACACTTTGGATAAAATGCGGTTTCTTTTCGAAATAGCCACGGAAACCATAAGCTCCCAGCACTTGCAACGTACGGAAAAGGACAAAGTGACGAAGCTGGCTATAAAAATAGGATTCGTCAATCGGTTGGTATTTGCGAAGAGCTTCCATATACTCTTGCAGCAGTTCTTTACGAAGACTATCGGGATATTTCGCTTTCGCTTGCCACAGGAAAGAGGCTATGTCGTAATAGAACGGGCCTTTACGTCCTCCTTGAAAGTCAATAAACCATGGTTCGCCATCTTTTATCATCACATTACGGCTCTGAAAATCACGATACATGAAAGTAGCGGAAGAACTGCGAAGCAAGACATCGCTCATTTTCTGGAAATCATCTTCCAGTTTATCTTCCTGAAACTCCATACCGGTAGCTTTCAGGAAGCAATATTTAAAGTAATTCAAATCCCACAGAATGGAGCGTTGATTGAACTCCGGTTGAGGATAACAACGGGAAAAATCAAATCCATCGGCCCCGGCAAACTGAATGGCAGGAAGCAAACGAATCGTTTTGCGAAGCAACTCTTTTTCCTCTTCTGAAAAGACGCTGGTAGCACGTCCTTTCTCTATGGCATGGAACAACAGAGTATCGCCCAAATCCTCCTGCAAATAATAGGTCTTATCTTCCGAAACGATGCGCACTTCGGGAACAGGCAGTCCACATTTGTGGAAGTGTCCTGCCATATAAAGAAATGCTTCATTCTCATCGATAGAAGCTCCGTAAACTCCAATCAATGTTTCTATACCCGTCAGCCGAAAATAACGGCGGTTGGAACCGGAAGACGGTAATTCTGTTATGTTTTCAGCGGGAACGCCCGTATATGACTGATAAAGTTTCTGTAGTTCTTCGGTAATCATAGTCGTATATTTTCGAGCAAAGATAGAGAATCTAGCTAAATAATACTATCTTCCCGCTGATAAAAACCGGCTACTTTACCTAATCTGCTGTGTACAGGCCTTTACTTCCAATAAGCCGGTTATTTAAAAAAGTTGTTGGAATGGCTCCCTATGAATATAAGATGAAGAATTAGCAATTCTCATTGTATTCAAGGATTTTCAGTGCAGAGATTAAAGATTTTCAGTACAGAAATTTATAATAGTTTATGCAGTCGAGTAGTCATCCCCTTATAAGGTGACAATAATCATTTTGTAAAGTGATAAATAGCACCCTATAAGATGACTATTATCCCATTACAAGGGGACAACTTATCTTTAGAAGGACGGAAAGCTTTAAAGATACAAAATTAAATAGAAAAAAGCAACTATATATAACTCTTTTACCTGAAGGAATACAAAATAAGTTTGCTTTTCAACAAACATTCATCCGAATGTATTATCTTTGTTTTAGTTTAACTGACCTAATCTCATGAGAAGAAAGACCTTTTTACTACTATGCATCGCATTTATCGCACTGTTTATCGGCATCTCCCCTCTTCAAGCCGGTCATTATTACTATAAGCAAATCTCACTAAAAGACGGACTGCCTTCTACCGTACGATGCATCTTAACGGATGAACAAGGTTTTGTATGGATTGGAACCCGCTCCGGACTGGGACGATATGACGGACATGAACTTAAAAAGTATGTCCATCAGTCAAACAACCCTCATTCCATTCCTCACAATTTAATCTACCAGCTGATAGAAGATGTACAAAACAATATATGGATTCTGACAGATAAGGGAGTGGCACGTTATCAGCGGCAAAGCGATGACTTTCTTATACCGACTGATGAAACAGGAAATAATATCATCGCCTATTCCGTCTGCCTGACTGATGATGGAGTGTTATTCGGTTCGAAAAATAAAATCTTTTTCTATAATTATCAGGATGCCACTTTCCGCCTCCTGCAAACGTTTGACCTAGAGCCCAATTATAATGTGACTCTGCTAAGTCTATGGGATAAACGAACATTACTTTGTTGTAGTCGCTGGCAAGGACTACTCCTGCTCGACCTGAATACCGGAAAATGCCGCCGTCCTCCTTTCGATTGCGGAAAGGAAATAATGAACGTACTCATAGACTCACAAAAAAGAATCTGGGTAGCCCCTTACAACGGAGGCTGAACTGCCTGACACACGACGGTAAACTACTGGCTACATATACTACCCACAACTCTTCTCTAAGTAACAATGTTGTACTAAGTCTCGCCGAACGGGAAGGAGAAATCTGGATTGGAACAGACGGAGGAGGCATTAATATTCTCGACCCGGAAACCGGACATTTTTCTCTGCTGGAACATGTGCCCGGAAGTGACAACTATTCACTTCCCGCCAACTCTATCTTATGCCTATACAACGACTACAACAACAATATATGGGCAGGCAGCATCCGCAACGGACTAATCAGCATCCGGGAAGTTCCATGAAAACATATACAGACGTACCACCCGGCAACGACCGGGGACTTAGCAACAATACCGTTCTAAGTCTTTTCCAGGAATCTCAAGATCAAATCTGGGTAGGCACGGACGGAGGAGGTATCAACAACTTTAATCCGCTCACAGAGAAATTTACTCATTATCCCTCAACCTGGGAAGACAAAGTTGCCTCTATCTGTCAGTTTACTCCCGGTAAATTATTAATTTCTATTTTCTCACAAGGAGTATTTATTTTCAATCCGGCAACTGGAGAAAAACAACCTTTCACCATTGTCGACGCTGAAACAACAGCACTCTTATGCAATCGAGGCAAGGCTGTAAATCTACTCCGGAACACTCATCACAGCATTCTGTTCCTTGGAGAACATATCTATATATATGATTTGAATACACGTACTTTCAGTACCGCTATAGAACAGGAAGAACAAGATATTATCGGTGCTCTCCTGCCAATCGGCAATTATAGGAACACCACTTATCTAAATGATACGAAGCACATATATGAACTGGACAACCATACAAACCGGCTGAAAGCCCTATACAGATGCTGGAAAGACACGACCATCAACTCCGTTTCAAGAGACGAAGAGGGAAACTTCTGGATTGGGAACAATTACGGATTGGTACACTACAATCCCGCCACCAAAATACAGACTCCGATCCCGACCTCTCTATTTAGTGAAAACACTTTGATCGTATGCGACCAGCAAGGAAAAGTATGGATAGGAGCTGACAGCATGCTTTTCGCTTGGCTTATCAAAGAAAAAAAGTTCGTTCTATTCGGCGAATCAGACGGCGTAATCCAGAACGAATATCTTTCCAAACCCCGCCTGTTAAGTATGCAGGGAGACGTCTATATGGGTGGAGTAAAAGGTTTACTGCACATTAACTGCAAAATACCATTAACAACTTCTGAACTTCCCCAACTCCAATTATCCGATGTCATCATCAATGGAGAATCCGTGAATAACGAATTAACCAATCGACCAACAGGGATCTCCGCTCCCTGGAACAGTAATATCACTATCCGGATCATGTCGAAAGAGAAGGACATTTTCCGACAGAAAGTGTACAGATACCAGATAGAAGGGCTGAATGACCAGCAAATCGAATCGTACAATCCCGAACTGGCTATACGTTCACTTCCTCCGGGAAGTTATAAGATTATGGCTTCATGTACAGCTAAAGATGGCAGTTGGATTCCCAGTCAGGAAGTACTGGAACTAACCATTCTCCCTCCCTGGTATCGGACATGGTGGTTTATTCTTAGCTGTACCGTTCTTACTGCTGCCGCTATTATTGAAACTTTCCGAAGAACTCTAAAGCGTAAGGAAGAAAAACTGAAATGGGCAATGAAGGAACATGAACAACAGGTATATGAAGAAAAAGTACGTTTCCTTATTAATATCAGTCATGAGCTGCGCACACCTTTAACGCTCATACACGCACCGCTTAGCCGGATACTGAAATCGCTTTCTGCCGAAGATACACAATATTTACCTATAAAAGCAATCTATCGCCAGTCACAGCGAATGAAAAACCTTATTAATATGGTACTCGATGTACGCAAAATGGAGGTTGGGGAAAGTAAATTGCAGATACAGCCGTATGCTCTCAATCAATGGATTGAACATGTATCCCAAGATTCGTCAGCGAAGGTGAAGCTAAAAACGTCCGTATCCGCTATCAGCTTGACCACAGGTCAATACTGTAAGTTTCGATAAAGATAAGTGTGAGATTATTCTAAGCAATCTGCTTATCAATGCCTTGAAACACAGTCCACAAGATGCAGAAATAACAATTACATCGGAGTTGCTTTCCGAGAAAAATAGCGTACGTATCTCCATCATTGACCGGGGAAACGGATTGAAACAAGTAAATACACAAAAACTCTTCACCCGTTTCTATCAAGGTACAGGAGAGCAAAGCGGCACAGGTATCGGATTATCTTATTCCAGGATTCTGGTAGAACTACACGGAGGCTCCATCGGTGCACGGGATAATCAGGAAGCTGGTGCAACATTCTTCTTTGAACTACCCTTGAGACAACAATCGGAAGAGATCGTCTGTCAGCCGAAGGCATATCTGAACGAATTGATGAACGATGATAGCAAAGAACAGTTACCGGAGGAAAATACGTTCGATACGAGTCCTTACAGTATTCTAGTGGTGGATGACAATCCGGATTTGACGGATTTTCTGAAAAAGTCACTGGGAGAATATTTCAAACGGGTAGTGATTGCTTCCGATGGTGTGGAAGCCCTTCAACTGACCAGAAATCATGCTCCGGATATTATCGTCAGTGACGTGATGATGCCGAGAATGAATGGATATGAACTTTGCAAAAATATAAAGGAAGATATTACGATCAGTCACATTCCTATCATTCTGCTGACAGCAAGAGATGATAAACAAAGTCAGTTGAGTGGCTACAAGAACGGGGCGGACGCTTATCTGACTAAGCCCTTTGAGATAGAAATGCTAATGGAAATCATTCGCAACCGATTGAAAAACCGCGAATCTATCAAGAAAAGATATTTGAATACAGGATTAGTCCCTGCGCCGGAAGAGAGCACTTTCAGCCAGGCAGATGAAACATTTCTGCTGAAACTGAATAAAATTATTCAGGAACATCTGGATAGCAGCAATCTGGACGTCACTTTTATCTGCAAGGAGATAGGTATGAGCCGGGCTTCCCTTTACAATAAGCTAAAAGCTCTGACCGATATGGGAGCCAATGATTACATTAATAAATTCCGGATGGAGAAAGCGATCACATTAATCACCAGTACGGACATGTCGTTCACGGAAATTGCCGAGAAGGTCGGCTTCACTACTTCACGCTATTTCAGTACGGCTTTCAAACAATATACAGGAGAAACGCCAACTCAATATAAGGAGAAGAGAAAACAGGAACGGAAAAAAGAGTAATGAGCAGCTACCCGAAAAAACAAATATTCTTTAGGCACGGAATTCTAAGACCTGAGCAAATAATCCGTGCCTAAAAATTTTAATATACTGCAAGTTTCATTACTTACTCAACCATTGACTTTTTTATAGTCTTCCAGAAACTTCTTCAATCCCGAATCCGTCAACGGATGATTCAATAAACCCTTGATAGCACTCAACGGACAAGTAGCAACGTCTGCTCCCACTTCCACACATTCGATAATATGTTTCGTATTGCGGATAGAAGCAGCGAGCACTTGTGTCTTGTAATCATAGGTACGATACATACGTACAATATCTCCCACAAGCCCTACTCCATCTTCACAAATATCGTCCAGACGACCGACAAAAGGCGAAACATAGGTAGCTCCGGCTTTAGCTGCCAGTAATGCCTGTCCTACTGAAAAGACTAATGTACAGTTAGTACGGATTCCCTTTTCCGTGAAATGTTTGATCGCTTTAATGCCATCGGCAATACAGGGGACTTTTACTACAATATGCGGATTGAGCGCGGCAAGTTCTTCACCTTCACGAATCATTCCTTCATAATCGGTTGCTATCACTTCGGCACTGACATCTCCGTTGACAATCTTACATATCTTGATATAATGTTCACGCTGATTCTGCGTTCCTTTGATACCTTCTTTCGCCATCAGCGAAGGGTTGGTAGTCACTCCGTCAAGTACTCCGAGGTCATAAGCCTCCTGAATTTGCTCCAAATTAGCTGTGTCAATAAAAAATTTCATATTCTTAATTTTTAATGGTTAACGATCTAATAGTCAAAGATAATAATTTATTTCCATTCATCTCTGATTATGCAATCGTTATTGACGAATCAAGATATACATCCTGAATAGTATTCAATAATTCCACCCCTTCGTTCATTGGTTTCTGGAACGCTTTACGTCCGCTAATCAATCCCATACCTCCTGCACGTTTGTTGACTACAGCTGTAATGACGGCATCACGCAAATCGGAAGAACCGTGAGATTCTCCACCGGAGTTAATCAAACCAACGCGTCCCATATAGCCGTTGGCTACCTGGTAGCGGCAAAGGTCAATCGGATGTTCGGAAGCAAGTTCGGTATACATACGCTCGTCGATCTTTCCGAAACCGATAGCTTTGAAGCCACCATTATTAGTCGGAAGTTTCTGTTTCACAATATCAGCTTTGATAGTCACTCCCAAACGGTCGGCCTGTCCTGTCAGGTCGGCGGCAGCATGATAATCGACAGCACCTTTCTTGAAATCATTATTGCGCAGGTAACACCAAAGAATGGTTGCCATCCCCAGTTCGTGAGCATATTCAAAAGCTTCGGCTATCTCCACGAGCTGACGGCGACTCTGTTCCGAACCGAAATAGATAGTGGCGCCTACCGCTACTGCTCCCATATTCCAGGCTTCTTTAACGGTACCAAACAATACTTGGTCGAAACTGTTAGGATAAGAAAGTAATTCATTGTGATTCAACTTAACGATAAAAGGTATTTTATGGGCATATTTACGTGCTACGGATCCAAGAATCCCAAAGGTAGAAGCTACTCCATTACAGCCTCCTTCAATAGCCAGTTTTACGATATTTTCCGGATCGAAATAGATCGGATTGGGGGCAAACGATGCTCCGGCAGTATGTTCGATGTCCTGATCGACAGGAAGTATAGACACATAACCGGTATTTGCCAGGCGGCCATGTCCCAACAACGTTTGCAGACTGTTCAATACTCTGATGCTCCGGTCCGAATCAATCCAGATTTTATCTATTGTATCGGGAGACGGAACATGAATCAATGATTTATCAATGGTTTCGCAAGTGTGGTCCAGGTAATAACAGGCCTTATCTCTTAATAATTCTACTACTTTACTCATAACTTCTTTTTTTAATGTGTAACTTTTCTATTTTTTCTTTCCCTGATTGGCTACTGCTTCCATCAGTTTTTTGATCTCTTCCGGGTTTCCCAGGAAATAGTCATTAGCAACGTTCAGGTTTTCATCAAACTCAAATACGTAAGGCACAGCCGTAGGTAGATTCAGCTTGACAATATCTTCATCGGATGATGTTTTTTAGATGCTTGATGATGCCTCTCAAACTATTGCCATGAGCGACCACCAACAGCGTATGAGCTGTTTTCAGACTAGGAAATATATCACTTTCCCAATAAGGCATAATACGTTCAATGGTATCTTTCAACGATTCAGTACGAGGCAACTCCGCATCGGGTACTTCATGATAACGGTAATCAAAACGGGGATTTCTCAAATCACTTTCTGAAAGAGGATGGGGAGCTATATCATAGCTACGACGCCACACTAGCACTTGTTCTTCTCCATATTTCTCGCAGTCTCGGCTTTATTCAATCCCTGCAATTCACCATAATGCTTTTCATTCAAGCGCCAGCTTTTCTCTACAGGTATCCAGTCCAGATTCATCTTATCGAGAACACAGTTCAAGGTTTTCACCGCACGCTTCAAATAGGAAGTATAAGCCTTATCAAAATTGAAACCATATTCTTTCAATGTCTCTCCGGCTTTTTCAGCTTCGGCAACTCCCTTTTCTGTCAGATCTACATCTGTCCAGCCCGTAAAACGATTTTCTTTATTCCATGCACTCTCTCCGTGACGAAGTAATACTATCTTTTTCATTTCTAAAATTCTCCTTTCTTCTTTTTATATATACAACAGATTGTTTCTTCACAAAGTTCACTAGAAAATAAATAGTTGTCAATACCCAGAAATAATGATTCTTTCTACAAAGAAGCGGGATGCAGTAATCAGGGATATAAAAAATACCCTCCTCTAATTCTAAGCTTGCATTATGGATGATGATTCATCAAAGCAAGGTTATCATTAGAGAAGAGTAAGTCTGTAAAAGTAATAAGAGAGAGTTTATATATACAAGAAAATCTGTTCTACTTTTCTATTTTTTTCTATTCTTCGTTTTCCTCAAAGCTATTTATCAGAAGACCGCGTATCAGCATCTTTTCCATAATATCCTTCTTTTATTTTCTGAACGTTGCGCAGCAATGCCGCATAATGCCGGTAATTGAGATCTCCCTCCTTAGAAGCAGCAAGTTGCTCTTTTACTGACTCTTCAATCTTATCTAAATGCTGTTCTACAAAAAGCTGAATATCAGAACGGCTGATTGCCAGATTCGCATTGGCACCATCTTTGCTACTAGGTTTAATCATTCCTTCGACAAACCCCAGATAAGTCCGGTGCAACTGACGGCGGAAATTATTCTCCAGTTCATTGGGATCATTCAACGGTTTCCATATTGCAGTAAATACATCGTTCAAATAATCATCGAGTGCATACGATTCCGAAGAACACAATGAGGTTGAGTAAATATTATACAACATTCCCGGTGCAAGTAGCAAAGCTACAACAGAGCTTTGGCGGTCACGAATCTCATCCACCGGCTTGACTCCGGTACGACTCACCACTTCATCAGGATAGAGCCAGAGCGGAGCTACAAACAAATTGCGTCCCAACCATTCAACAGCTTCTTTCTGCAAACTGCGTGGCAGATAATCATGCACTTTGAGATCCGGCAAATTATTGGTATAGCGTCCTCCTATGTTCTTCTGCACTTGCAGGGTATACTTCAGATGTTGGGCACGAACCGAATTATAAATGGTGGTTAAGTCAGTGTACTCTCCGTCAGGCTGTGCTGTCCAGGTCAGTATGTTTTCCATCACTCTTTTCAGGTTCTTTATACCGTATTCATTGGCTTTCATATTATTGTCGTCCCAAGTCCTCACTCTGGCTACGGGGATCAAATCCCTTTCCTTCATCACCAACAAACCACAAGCGATGATCTCCCCGCAGTTTTTGGTTACTTCGGCACGTAATACGTCTTTTTCTTTATAAGGATCCTTAAATTCCGGACGATAGCGATATCCCCATTGGATAGCCCATTTGTCATAAACACCGATACGAGGGAACAATCCTTTTTCGGAAATCCGATCTTCCGGTTGGGCTACATAATTAAACCGCGCATAATCCATGATCGATACCGTATGACCATTGGCTTCTACCCAAGCTTTATCACGCAGTTTCTCTACCGGAGTAGCCGAACTGGCTGCCATATTGTGCCGTAAGCCGATACTATGCCCCACTTCATGTGAAGAGACAAACTGAATCAGACTGCCCATTAATTTGTCGTCAAAAGTCATCGTGCGTGCGCGCTTATCCAGTGGCCCGCACTGCACCATATACCACTTTTTGAGTAAGTTCATTACGTTGTGATACCAACAAATATGACTTTCCATAATTTCTCCACTACGCGGATCGACAATACGCGGACCGTAAGCATTCTCCGTTTCGGAGGGTAGATAACGTATCACACTATAACGCGCATCGTCCAAACTCATATTGGGATCGTTCGGCCATTCTTTAGCTATTATAGCGTTCTTGAATCCGGCAGCTTCAAATGCTGTATTCCAGTCTTCGACACCTGCTTTAAGATAAGGTATCCACTTCTTCGGTGTTGCCGGATCAATGTAGTAGATAATGGGATTTTTCGGTTCGGAGAGTTGTCCCCGACGGTAACGTTCCGGATCTTTCGGTTCCAACCGATAGCGCTGGATGATGGCTCCACGATCGGTAGTCTGCTGGTCGTCCGAAAATTCGGTCAACGAGTTTTGGAAAAATCCCACCCGGTCATCGGCAAACCGTGGCTGCATCGGTTCTTTGGGTAACATCACGATGCTTGTATTCAGTTTCACAGTCACCGAACCAGTCTGTGCAGCCGGTAGTCTACCAGCACTAATACTATAAGTACGCAAAGTCACTGCCTCCACGTTGATAGGATAGTTTTTATCGTATCCATAAATGTGCGGTCCTGGGCTAAAGTACCGATGCCAAGAATGGAACGGTCGCTTGAGGTAAAGCCACACAATTTATTATCACCTAAAAAAAGTTTTGATACATCAATGAGCTGTGCCTGAGTCTCCGGATTTCTACCGATTACATCAAACTTATAGATTACAGGATCTACAGTCGATTGTTTCAATGCCTCGGCAATGTTATCACCCGGACGGGCAAACTGTGATTGCACATATTCGCGTAAAAAGAGAGTCTTATCATCATGCTGTTCCCAATAAACAACACTCCGGTTCACCTCTTCTCCGCTAAGCATTTTGAAACCCTGTGGCACTGCTTTAAACCGGGTCACAGCCAACAACAACCGTCCTAAAAGAGTATCCGGCACTTCAAAATACCAGTTATCTTTGATGTGGCGTACCGTAAACATACCCTCACATTCACTTCCTCCATCTTTCAACAGTTTTTCATAAGCCGTTACTTTCTTAACAGTGTCTTTCTTGACCGTATCTTCCTGTGCTACCAGTTTCTTCTTTCCACTTTCCAGAAGAGATATACCACTGGCACGAGCTCCCACACCTTGCAAGGACAGGAACGCCAACACAGCCATCATCAAAATCTTTCGCATAGTTTTCTCTTTATTTTTTTTATTCGTTAGTGTTCATTGTCAGGTTCGGATTTTTTTCACGGGCAGCCAACGGGAATGGAATGATATACAACCGTGAATCCGGCTTCAACGTATATGTCTTTTTCTCGACATCCGTAGATACCAGCGGGAAAGTACGGGTGATTGTCTTTGCGTAATCAGCTTCCGTATTGTATCGTTTCAAATCCCAGAAGCGACTAAATCCGGAGATTAACTCCTTACGGCGCTCATCAATGATTGCCTGCACCATCGCACGTTCGGTAGCAGGTTCCGGCAATACAGCTTCGGCTCCCTTGATTCGTTTTTCACGCAACTGATTCAATGTTTGGACAGCTCCCGGTATATCTTTCAGCCGTGCTTTCGCTTCTGCCAGAATCAGGTAAACTTCGGCAGTACGCATTCCCACAGACATAGGCTGAAACTTAGAATAAGTAATCGAAGTATTCCACAAAGCAGCTCCTGAACCTTCGTCAAAGTAGTATATACTGTTGTCACTCGTTTTAAAGAATTGGTTCAAACGTTCATCATTCTGCCCGAAAAGTTGTACCATCTCCGGGCTAAGCATACCATAACAAAAGGCCAAAACTTCAGTAGGACACCCATATAAGCATAGTTCAGCACTTCCGGGTTACCGCCTTTGGCATAAGTAGTAACCTTAGTCGGACCTCCTTTAGCTCCCAAATCAATATAATCAATCAGGGTATTATTCAACTTCAATGATTCTTCGGCAGCTTCTTTTGCTTTTTTCCAATCTCGATGGAACAGATAAACACGGGCAGCCAACGCATATCCAAAAGCTTTTGACGGATGATATACATTCACCGGCTCTTCCTGTAAATAAGGAAGCGCTTCTTCTATATCCTTAATAATAAAATCGTATACTTGAGCAACCGTAGATTTGGTTGGAGTAGCCTCCAAATCATATTTATCAATGATAGCAACTCCACCGTCAGTGGCTGCAGTTTCCGGATTATATGCTTTCGCAAATGTATTTATCAGAATAAAGTGATCCCAGGCACGCATGATCTTTGCTTCCGCTTTTGCCAATTCCTTAACATCTTTATCACCCAGACTAGCATCAACCAATGAAATTACGATATTTGACCGTAGGATATATGTATAACAATTTTCATATAAATTGTTATCACTTAGCTCTTTCCGGTTAGCTGCCTCATTAAAAGTCATGTTAATACCATCCCATGAAATAAATTCATTACCTATGATATTCGATTCTTTCGACCAGACATTATCGCTCAACAAGGCAAAAGCTGCCGGATGGTAGGCCCGGTTGGCAGGGCTATCAATTCATAATAAGTATCAGTAGAATCCACCGTTTTCTTGCCTGTAGGAGTAATATCCACATAGTCTTCACAGGCTGCAAAACCCAATATGAGAATAACTGGCAATATATAAAGTAATTTACGCATATCTTATATCTTTTAAATGGTTAGAAACTTGTTGATAATCCGATGGAGTAAGTCTTGGGAGAAGCGATGCCACGTGTACCGTCATTCATTCCATAGCTTTCCGGATCAATATCACTTCCTGCCTTACACCAGGTAAACAGATTATTTACCTGCACTTTCACTTTCAGAGAAGAGAGGCGGAGGTGTTGGCAAACCGTAAACGGTAAGTTATACCCTACACTCAAGCTACGCAATTTTACATAACCTGCATCTTTCACATTGATGTCACCGTATTGCCACCAATCTTGGAAAGTGCTGGCATAAGTTTTCACCTGTGCCGGTATATCGAGGTACATACGTACCTGTGCATTCGAATCATCCGCAGTCCAACGGTTGGCAATTCCTTTCAAGGTTTGAGTACCTAACTGGTCATCCATTTTTAATACACTGTTACGCAGCTTATTACCACCAGCATACACAAAGAATGCATTCAAATCAAAATTCTTATAGTTGAATCTTAACCCCACTGACCCGCTGAATTTCGGAGTCAGCGAACCAAGGTTCACCAAGTCATCAGTACCTTTGAGCGAAGAACCAGAAGTGATACTGGCTACCGTGCCGTCTTCATTAAATTTCACCAGATCATTTCCATCTTTATCCACTGCTACCGGATATCCATTCTCGATACAATGTATACGGTAAGCCCATAACGTATTATAACTAGTACCTTCCATAAAATAAACCTGCGGACTTGCGATAAAGACTCTTGCATTATCAGATTCACTATGATCGACTTTCAACATTTTGTTCTTATTATAGTCAAAGTTAAATCTACAGCGAAGTTCCAGTCTTTCTTACGTATGATATTGGTTGTAAGGGAAAGTTCTATGCCACGATTACGCATCTCACCATTATTCACCACACGTGAACCGGCTCCTAAAGTAGGGTCCATATATCGGCGTACCAGCAAATCAGATGAGTGACGATTGTAATATTCCAGACTACCGCTTATCAGATTCTTGAAAAGACGGAAATCTAATCCTATATTGTAGGTGGCTGTTTTCTCCCAACGAAGCTTCGGATTTGGCAAATCATCATCCTCATAAGTCAGATAGGTCGTTTTAATAGGATTACTTTGCGTTTTTTTCTTTACAACAAAATAGGTAGTTGAGCTTTGATCGACATTACCGTTGATACCGTATGTCATACGTAGTTTAAGGTAATCCAGCCAGGAAATCTCTTTTATGAACGATTCTTCCGATAAAATCCAAGAAGCACCGATTGACCACAAAGGATGGCGCTGATTGCGTATATCGAGCCCGAACAAGTCAGCTTGATCCCAACGTATACTTCCGGAAAGATTATAACGTGACAGATAAGAGTATCCTGCATTTGCATAAAAAGACGCATAACGATGGCGTGACTCGTGCAAAGTAGCAGACAGCCCCGATAAAGTAATTGTTCTGCCAGAAAGAGCACTTGTTCCTACACCGTCACGATAGGTCTGCCAGTTCATAAAATCAGAAGTTAATGTCTGCGGATCGTAGCCATACAACAATTGGCGGGCAGGTGTCGGAATCTTGTTTTCACGAAATTCCAGACCGGCAATGGCAGTTACTGCATGGTCTTTCCAAGTTTTGTCAAAGTCAATCTGGTTTCGTACCGTGTAACGCTTACTTTCTACTTCTGTCTGATTAAAACGTCCCCCTTGCGGCAATTGTGCTTTTCCATTTGTATCAACCATACTGTTATATAGCATACGCATTACATAAGTATTTTCCGACTCAAATAGTTCACTCTTACCTTTATTCCATTCATACTGATACATGAAGTTGTATTTGAACATTTTCAGGAAACGAGCCTGTAAACTTACAAACGGACGAATACTAACATCATGTGACTTTGTTATGCTTTCCTCCAATGCATCAAGTACATTGAAACCAAACGTTCTATAAGGTGAGACACCCTCAGTTTTTCTTACAACACTCCCATTATAGGAAGGAGATGTATCCACATTCACGTAAGGAGAAGTATAATGGTTACCGTCGGCATCCAATATCCGTTCATATCGCTGTTGCAGGGTGTAGCTAGTATAACCGCTATTCGGGGTATAACTACGTCCCATACGTACATCCACTCCGGCATTCAGGTTCAGCCAGTTTGTAACCGCATAATTCGATTTATAGTATAAAGAAATTTTATTACTTTTGCCACTGATAACGCGCTGACTATCCTTTCATAATTGAAAGAAAGGAGATGGTTGCTATTTCCGGCTTTCTGTGATACGGTTACATTATAGCGCTGGGCTATAGCCGTACGCCAAGCGTTATCACGATATTCTTTATAATAATCATTATTGCGCCATTGCCTCAACGTAGCATTTACTTCACCACTGGTAATATCCCCATTGGCCTGATCCAGATAAAGCTGAAACAAGGGATTGTAATAATTATACTCAAAAGAAGATAAAAAATTCGCCGCACTTCCTTTTTCCGCTACATTGGCATCAAAAACAGCTGTCTGATAATCAATAATATCACTTGTTGAAGCTAAATTCAAACTCTTGAAATTTGGTTTGGTAGTGATAAACCAGTCTGCATTAATGCTCACGTGCGCACCTTCTTTTTTTAGCCCGCATCGTGGCTACCACAATAACGCCATTGGCTGCCAAAGCACCATAAATACTGGCAGCGGCAGCATCTTTCAGTACAGTGATACTCTCTACATTATACGGATTTATCTCGCTCAATCTCAAATTGGTTGGCATATCGTCCACAACAATCAGTGGTTCTGTTCCCACATCATGCGAGAATGTACCTACCCCACGAAGAATAGGACTCATATCACCCGTATTCGAATTGATATTCATACGCAAACCAGCTACTTGCCCTTCCAGAGATGAGCCAGATCACTGTGCATCTGTCTGTTCAGTTGCTCGGAATCAACGAAACCGAAAGCGGCAGTAGAACGTTCACGGCTAATACGCTGATAACCCGTCACAACAACATCACCCAACTGTTGCTTGTCCTCATGCATTATCACCCTGACGTTGTTACGATCTTTAACAGAAACCATTTCCGACTGCATACCAACGAAAGACACTTCCAATGTATGTACATCGACCGGAACTCTACAAGTAAAGTTTCCCTCTGCGTCCGTAATAGCACCAAAGGGACTGTTAAGCACCTTTACATTTGCTCCCGGCAAGGATCACCACTTTCATCCACTACCTGTCCCCCAACATTTCTGAACTTACCTGAAGCAGCTGTCGAGGTAGCTTTCACTTTACGGACAGTGATGAAATTTTGTTTCACATCATACTCAAAAGGCTTTCCTTCCAGAATCTTCTGAAGTGCTGCAAAAGGAGCCATCTGATATATACTCACAGTTACACGATAGGGTGCAACGTCTTCACTGGGAAAATTCACCTTATAACCAGATACATTGCTGAACTGCTTCAAGGCCGAACCGAGCGGTTCGTTTTTCATCTCTAAAGAAATCTGCCTGTTTTCTGCATTCTGCGCCCATCCTTGCAAGGTTGCTGCTGTGAGCACCAGCAATAGAAAGGCAGTTTTCATCCATACAAGCTTTCTTTTAGTTCTTTTTTCTAATAATGTAATTTGTTGCTTTTTCATAAGAGTTGTATTTGTATAGTTAAATCTGTTTGATCGTAATGGTTCGGTCCTGATAGTCTACCTGCACTTTCTCCAACTTATTCAGTAGTTCCAATGCTTCATCCAAATGGGTATTTTTATTAGCCCAGAAGTTCAACCTGATATGATACAATTCGCGCCGCTCGAAATCGATATTCACATTATACCATCTTCCCAAAGCACCCATGATTTCTTCCAACGGCACATCCTCAAAGTAGAACATTCCCTCTGTCCAGGCTGTATATGTAGCGATATTCACTTCTGATACTTTTTCCTCTCCGGTTTCCGTATAGGTCAAATCCTGTCCCGGACGTAATGTTACCGACTTATTGTTAACTGTGTTTGTAACCTGCACCTTACCATTCACCAAAGTTACATGACGATCTTCAACACTATAGGAACGCACGTTGAATTTAGTTCCCAGCACCATGGTATTCATGCCATTAGCACATACAATAAACGGATGTTCGGCATCTTTTGCCACTTCAAAGCAAGCCTCCCCTTCTAGTTCCACACGTCGTTCTTTTCCATTAAATGCCACAGGGTAGCGCAAACGACTTTCAGCATTGAGCCATACCTTAGTCCCATCAGCCAGTACCAGCAGAAAATCTTTTCCACGTGGTGTAGTCAAAGTCTGACAGCATACAGTGTCTGCCGAGACAGTTTTCCAGTCTTTCACATCCATCACACTGTCTGTCAATAACTGCTGTTCACTACGACCATCCATTTGTAGGACCACATGTTCATCATTGTTGTTCGCAGCAAAAAAACGTATCGGCTGTTCTACAGGTAAAGAAGTGGAAGGAAGCAAAGAAGGAATCAGAAAAGCCAGTATCAAGACAGCTGCAGCAGAAGAAGCAATTGCCAAGATACGCATTTTCTTTCTGTACTTGCGTTTCCGTTGCAGATTCTCACGTATCACAGCTTCCTTACAAGCCATTAATTCCAAGAAAAGTTCTTTATTTTCAGGTATACCTATCCACTGAAGAAATTCATCAGTTTCTCTTAATTGTGGATGTTGTATGGCACGAAGTGCATAATCTAATTTTTTATCTGAATGGTCTATCATAGTGTCAATAGTTTCATTAAACACGTAAAGGTTACTGAAACTGATGACACCCCGATAGGATTTTTTAAAAAAGTAAATGGTTAATTGTTTTGTCGGAGTATCTTTAAAGCTCTGGCAATGTGCGTTCTAACGGTATTATCACTAATACGTAACTTTTCACTGATTTCCGCACATTTCTTTTCATTTAAGAAGAATTCTTCCACTACGGTTCGCATTTGTGGAGCCATCTGGCGAATACTCTCCTGCATCCGGTTTATCTTGTCTTCATACTCACGGTATTCTTTCACAGTCCAGCCACTGTAAAGTTCTTCCAGATATCTTTCCGCATTTTTATGCACCACGTTCTGATGACGTATTTGGTCAATACAACGATTTCGCACCATGACGAAAAATAACGGCAGCAGATCCTCTTCCGTTGTCAACCGTTCGTTGCTCTCAAGCACCGAACAAAAGACATCGTTCACCACATCTTTTGCGCTTTCCTCATCATTCAGCAGATTATATGCATGAATATAGAGTTTTTGCCAATGTTCCCTGTATATAACAGTTATAGCATTTTGACTATCATTCATGTATTTCTAGTTACTTTTTGCGTTTCATAGAGCGCAAAGATAACCAATTGGAGCAAAAAACATTCTATTTATTAAAAAAGATTATAATTCATATAAATACATTTGTTGTTATAGACATATTCTATTCCCATCGTCTGACTCTTTATATTTTGACACTATGTTTCTCTCCAGAAAGATACGATTCACAACTATATCCGGCCGTTTCCATTCATCTGGACGTTGATTTAATCTTCGCTTTATCTTTACGCGTACAGAATGCTTCGATTACTTTTTTTACACGAAGATAATTTATTGATACTCTGCTCATATATGCCCATTTTCTTTGTAATACATACTTTCCTTGTGATACAATCATACTATCTTTTACTTTTTTAAGGTGGAATTCAACAAAAATGATTATTTTTACGAGCAAATTATTGTCTAACTACCTGATAATACAGACATACCTTGAAAATAAACGAACAAAACGAAAGCGAATTCCTACAAAAGCTTATGAACAAAGCGAATATAGGATGGTGGGAAGCTGACTTGAAAGCAGAGACTTACAAGTGTTCGGAACTTATCTCCCAACTACTCGGAATAGGAGAAGACGGGCTCATCAGTTTCGAAGATTTCAACAAGCGTATTCTAAAAGAAGATCAGGGATACGCAACTTTTCCGTCTTTTGACAAAGTACAACAGACTGTAGAAGAAATATACTTGTTTGATACTCCCAAAGGTCATGTATGGATTCGTAGCAAGGCATGCTTCCAGGAAACAGACGAAAATGGTAACACCAAAGTATATGGAATTGCCGAAACCCAAGAGGGAATTCATATAGCATCTGCACACCAGGCTCTACAAAATAGCGAGCGGATCCTTCATAATATATATAAGAATCTTCCGGTAGGCATCGAATTATATGATAAGGACGGTCAAATGGTCGACCTGAATAAAAAAGATATGGAAATGTTCCGTATTTCCAATAAAGAAGATATTTTGGGAGTCAACATTTTCGAGAATCCTATATTGCCGGAAGAGATAAAACAGAAAATAAAAGACAATGAGAACGCAGATTTTACATTCCGGTACGACTTTTCCAAAATCAACAAATATTATCAGCCTAACAGTACAACCGGTTTCATTGACTTAACAACCAAAGTCACCACTCTATACGATCACAATCACGAACCTATCAACTACCTCTTAATTAATGTAGACAAGACCGAAGATACAATTGCTTATAATAAGATTCAGGAATTCGAGAGTTTTTTCGACCTGGTAGGAGATTATGCCAAAGTAGGTTACGCGCACTTCGATGCTTTGAGTCGGGATGGGTATGCTTTGAGAAGCTGGTACAGGAATGTAGGTGAAGAAGAGGGTACCCCATTGCCGGAAATCATCGGCATTCATTCCCATTTCCATCCAGAAGATCGAGCTGTGATGATCGACTTCCTGGATAAAGTGATAAAAGGAGAAAGTTCCAAGCTATCCCGCGATGTCCGGATTCGCAGAGCAGATGGAAATTACACTTGGACACGGGTTAACGTATTAGTAAGGAATTACCAGCTCCAGGACAATATCATCGAAATGCTGTGTATCAACTTTGATATTACCGAACTGAAAGAGACAGAGCGGATGCTGATTGGCGCCAAAGAGAAAGCTGAAGAAGCGACCGGCTAAAATCTGCTTTTCTTGCGAATATGAGTCATGAGATACGTACCCCGCTCAATGCGATAGTAGGCTTTTCCAGTTTGCTTGAGGAAGCGGAGGATGCAGAAGAAAAACATCTGTATGCAACGATTATTGAAGAAAACAACAAGCTCTTGTTACAACTGATCTCGGATATTCTTGACTTGTCAAAGATTGAGGCAGGGACTTTCGACATTATCCCAGAACAAGTGGATGCACAACAACTTTGCAACGAACTGCTACAATCTATGCAGGTAAGGGCTACAGAGCAAGTAGAGATTCTCTTAGCACCGGAACTGCCCGAGCTTACTTTTACCAGCGACAAAAACAGGTTGTATCAGGTATTGCTGAATTTTGTAACGAATGCTCTGAAATTTACTTCCGAGGGCAGTATTGTTATTGATTACCGAATCAACGGAAATGAAGTCAGATTCTCGGTTCAAGATACGGGAATGGGCATCGAACCGGAAAAGCAGGAAGCTATCTTTACCCGATTCGTGAAATTGAATAATTTTATTGCCGGCACAGGGCTGGGACTCCCTATCTGTCAAAGTATCGTCACACAGTTAGGCGGCAAAATCGGAGTGGAATCAGAACCGGGGAAAGGTTCTTGTTTCTGGTTTACGCATCCGATTAACTAAAATCTAAATTCAAAATAAATATCAGAAAACAATGTTTACCGGTTTCTCTTTAAGAAAATACGATCTGTTATAGTGTTGGGAAGTTCCGATTCATAATGTGTCACCATAATCATCGTCTTATCTTTGCGTCGGCAGAAAGCCTCAATCACTTTCTTTACCCGTCGACGATTATAAGTATCCAAGCCATGAAGCGGTTCATCCAGAATCAGCAGTTCCGGGTCTTTGACGAAAGCTCTTGCCAACAAGGACAAACGTTGTTCTCCACTGGATAGTTGCAGGAATGGTTTATCTTTCAAATCTGCAATGCCAAATATATCCATCCACACTCACAGATAGCCATCTGTTCCGGTTGAGGACGTTTATACAGACCGATACTGTCATGCAAACCACTGGCTACAATCTCAATAGCGGGCAGATTTTTAAGATAAGCACGGTGCATCTCCGGACTTACGTAACCAATATGTTTCTTGATTTCCCAAATACTTTCTCCCGTCCCTCTTTTCCGTCCGAAGAGACTGATGTCACAGGCATACGATTGCGGATTGTCTGCACAGACAAGGCTCAACAGAGTCGATTTCCCAGCACCGTTCTCACCACTCAACGCCCACTTCTCACCACGACGGACTGTCCAGTCCAGTTCTTTCAGAATAGTTCGGTCGCCATAACGGATACTGACCTTATTAAGTTTTACTACTTCCTCCGAATCGTAATTGTTGCCATCAGATGGCAAATCTATAATCCGTTGCTGCAAATCATCCAAAGAGGTAACCACATCTCTACTGCGGAAAGCTTCCAGATAGGCTTCACGTTCCATTTTAGGAAAGACCTCCATTTTGTCCACAGGAATGACATGAGTGATGAATGAAGGTATATCATCGAGCATGGAAAGTACCAGAATGATCTGTACGGACGACATTTTTGTCAGACGTTCGAGCAAAGAAAACAACAGTTCACGCGTAGGAGCATCCAGTCCGATAAACGGATTATCCATAATCAACACGCGGGGAGCAGTCAACAGGGTTTTGGTTAGCTGGAATTTACGTAATTCACCGCTGGAAAGGAGAATAATTTTCTTGTCGAGCAACGGTTCGATACGGAAGAGTTCAAACAGTTCGCGTTGTAGTTGCTCGTCCTTGATTTCTCCCAACATCTCACGAACATCAGGAGCTTCATCCTGATCGTGAGCATTCCAACGCTGCTGGTAGTAGTAATTGGCATCGGCAGCTCCATAGGTATCACGGAAAGCAATGTATTTCACATTATCATAAAGAGTCTGGGTGGCAGAGGGGGAAAAATCATATTGTACGGTTCCTTCACGCAATGGATATTTTCCGATCAGGGTATCTACAAAAAGACTTTTACCGCCACCATTGGGACCTACAATAGCTATGTGTTCATTCGCTCCGATAGTTGCCGTGATGGGTTTGGCTAAACGCACAAGCGGGTTGCGTGCTACGCCCCCCGCCATGCAGAATGTATTTTGGTTCATATTCTTTTATTCTGTTTTATTATTGCCCGCAAAGGTAACAATTTTATCATAAAAGACGCCAAATTGCAAACATATTCTTATTCGTTCCGTAGAAGGAATATCTTTATTTACTTACTAAACCCATAAGGTGGACATTCAAAATTGGTAATATCCAATTTGTATTCCATCATATCTTTCAACTCGTGTATGGGACGTTCCAATTCGTAAGGTATCGATTGTCTGCTGAATTGCTGGAAGTAAAGCAAACAAGCATCCCGCCACCAGACAGCATCCCGTGCCTGAATCTTCAGGCGGTGTTGCACATCACGAAAACGTTCGGAATCAATATACGGTTCCATCCTGTCCCACACTTTTTGAAAGTTTCTCACTTCGTTTACACCACGATCATACGTGTAGCACAGTTCTGCCCAAAGTGTACGTCCGCTCTTCATCTGATGATTCCAAGGGACATGGTGAAACCAAAGGAGCAGATTCTCCGGACAAGTATTCACATTGTCCAGTTGCTCGCATAATGGAGAATGGTATTGTCCGGTAGCATTACTTCCTGTACTGCTGCGGTCGAAACCTATTCCCATGTTGTCGGCACGGTGGTAATAAGGAGGCAGCCAATCCGGGCGGGCATCGGGAATATCACACCAGGGTTCCGGTCCGTAATGATGTCCCCATGCAAAGATATGATGCAAGCCGAGAGGCATCATGTAGTCTACTACTGCTTCTCTCGATTTCTGAAGCACTTGGAAGTTGAGAAGGGAGAGTTCAGCGTCGATCTGCTCTTTTTGAATGACTTCTCCTGCCGGAGTATCGGTTTGCGCACCGGTAACGGGAAGAAAAGTTTGTTTCAACCATTCTTCTCCTATCTGTTCGGAAGAGAGCGAATGTTTCCATGCCAATCGTCCGAAAGCATACCAGTTGGCTTGAGCAAAAGGATGTCCACACCAATTAGTATCATCACCGATGTTTGCCACTCCGGAAATAGCCGTGAGCGGATGAAAGAATAAAGAACCATCTGTCACACGGGCAACGGTAGAGCCTTTACCTTGCAGATAAGTATCACTGTCTAAACACTCTTTCCACATAGGAGCAAGGAATGCAAGATGATTGGAAAAACCAAGATACTCTTGTGTGATTTGAAATTCGGGCATAACTGCCGTCTTTTTCATGGCTCCGAACAGCGGGCTGAATGGTTCACGGGGTTGGAAATCTATCGGACCGTTCTTGATCTGCACAATAACATTATCCCGAAACTTATCATCCAAAGGTTCAAATTCAAGATAGGCTTGTTTGGCACGGTCGCTGTCGGTAGGAGAATAAACGAAAGCGCGCCACATCACAATGCCATGATAGGACCTCAACACATCGGCAAGCATATTGGCTCCTTCGGCATGAGTCCGTCCGTAATCACACGGACCGGGCTGCCCTTCGGAATTCGCTTTCACCAGAAAACCTCCGAAATCGGGAATCAGAGAATAAATCTCTTTGGCTTTCTGCTTCCACCAGTTTATCACTTCTTTATTCAACGGATCGGAAGTGGATAAACGCCTAAAGCTGCGGGAGAAGAGAAATTGATAGAAAGATATATTTTCAAGCCATAAGGGCGGAAACGTCGGCCAAGACTTTGACTTTCTGCAAATAATCATTAGATAGTATCTTAGGACTTGCATTGACATTGTTTATTACAGTGGCATTAATGCCGATAGAAGCATTGGCACGAGCGTAGGCTTCATAACGGGGAGAGACAACAGACGGAAGTTCGTCCCATTTCCAAAGTGAATGTCCGGCATATCCGCGTTCGATTGTACCATCCAAGTTATCCCAATGATTCAGGATACGAATTCGATAATCAGGTCGTTCGGAGATATTGAGGGATTGCAAAGCTGATTCCGGTAGTTGTCCGGTAGCTTGCAGACGGAGTAAATGATACGTTCCATAAAGTACTCCTTGTTCACCGGAAGAAGCTATCGTTATTTGACTGCCACCTTTGGAGGTCTGAATCGTATATCCCTCATTTCCAAGTGCACGAAGTTCTTTATTGTTCCGGACCTCCAAAGTAACCGGGATTCCTCCCTGCCAGAAGTTCTGTAATTCGGAAACCGCAATACGTAATGTAGGTGATTGTTTCTTGCTGGTAATTTCCGCTTTCGCTCCCGATGCATAACGAAGCCACAAGGCACTTCCATCTTCTGCCCAAATAGAAGAAAAGCAAAAAAGGATAGTGAATATCAATGCAAATATATTTCTAGGCATATTTTTCAGATAGAAGCGGTTGTTTTAATGTATTCTATTATTCATCTTTTCCCTCAATAGTAATGATTCGCCCGTCTGCATCATACTGAAGTTCACAGACTTTTAAGCTACGGAGCCAAGTCTTTCCCTCTGATGGTACACAATCGTGATGAAACAGATACCACTTACCTTTAAACTCTACAATAGCATGGTGAGTAGTCCATCCTACCACCGGAGTCAGAATGACTCCTGATAAGTAAACGGACCATAAGGGTTATCACCTGTTGCATAGCAGAGCAAATGAGTGTCTCCCGTAGAATAGGAAAAATAGTATTTACCATTATATTTATGCATCCACGAAGCTTCGAAGAAACGGCGTTCCGTATCCCCTGCTGTCAATGGCTTACCGTCTTCATCCAGAATTACCACTGCACGGGGTTCTTCGGCAAACTCCATCATGTCTTCACTCAAACGAGCAACACGCGACGGGATTGCCTCCTCCTCTCCTTCCGGCAAAATGGCAGATTCCAAGGCTTTATTATTACGGTAACGTTGAAGTTGTCCACCCCACAATCCACCGAAATATATATAATAGTTACCATCTCCGTCATCCCATACAGCCGGATCGATGCTGTAACTTCCTTTCATCGGATTAGCTTCCGGTATAAAAGGACCATAAGGTTTATCACTCACAGCTACCCCGATACGAAATATATCATTCTGATCTTTCAATGGAAAATACATATAGTACTTACCATCTTTACAAACCACATCACAATCCCATAGTTGACGGCCCGCCCAAGGAATATCCTCTGTGGAAAGCACCACTCCATGATCTTTTATTTCACCGTTCATCACATCATCCATAGAATACACGTGATAATCTTTCATATTGAAATGATCGCCATTATCATTTTCAGCAATACCACTTTCCCAATCGTGCGAGGGATAAATATACAGTTTGCCATCAAATACATGTACGGCAGGGTCAGCCATATAATCACCGGGAACTAAATATCTTTTTTCTGTTTTCATGCTTTTTCGGTTTTTCTGTTAGAAACTTATTTTGTTTTTTCAGCCTCTTTGATAATCAGGTCGACTACCGGCTTCGGCTGATAATTGCGATCAAAAAGTAACGGATAATCCGTGCGGCCTCTCATCGGCCAGTCATTACGCCAAGAGTTCTGATCGGCTACTCCCCAAAGAGTAACCCTGGTGATGAGGTTATGATGTTTCAGGAACAGACGGAAAAAGTCATTCATTCTTTCAGTCCATGCTTTCGATACCTCTTCCGGTAATCCATCCGGATAAGGATTCATCTCTTTCTTATATTCAAAGGAAGCGGAAACTTCTGCACCTACATTGGGATTCGGTGATGGTATCACCGTCAAATCCAGTTCTGTTATCATTATCTTCACTCCTGTTCCGGCAAAAGCCAGCATACTCTTCTCAAATTCACTGATTTTCGGATAGTCCATACCGATATGACCTTGCATACCTACGGCATCAATACGGATTCCACGTCTTTTCAAATCGTTCACCATCTTCACGACAGCTTCTCTTCTGCGGTTGGGCCATTGAGTAGTCATTGTAGTAAAGTTCGGCATCCGGATCAGCTCGTGTGCATACTGGAAAGCCAATGGAATATATTCTTCCCCCAGAATCTCATAAAACTTTGTCTTGCGATATGCTCCATTATCTTCAATCGCTTCATTTACTACATCCCAGCCTTTGATACGGCCTTTATAGCGTTTCACGATGGTAGTGATATGGTCTTTCATCCGTTTCTTCAGGACTTCCGGAGAAACATTATTCCCGTCCTTATCTACGCAAAACCAAGGAGCCAATTGTGAATGCCAAATCAGGCAGTGACCAATGATAGCCATTTGATTGCTCTCACCAAACTGACAAATTCATCTGCCTGCGCAAAATTATACTTATTTTCTTTCGGATGAATGACAGAAGACTTCATGCAGTTTTCCGCCACGATGGAATTAAAATTCTTCTTTACAATTTCAACAGCTGCGACATCCTTACCGGAACTTTGATGTGTGTTCACTGACACGCCAATCAAAAACTTGTTTTTCAAAGCCTTTTTCAGCGAATTTCCATCTTTCGCAAAAACTTCTCCATAAGAAAAAGAAAACATCACTGTCAATAATAACAGAATTATTCGTTTGAGTTTCATACGTTATATTTTTGAGTAATAAACATTCTACTATCTTATCTATTCGCCTTTTTTACAGCGCGATTCTATCTCCTCATTTATATTGTCAATCACATTATCTTCCAATTCATATTTAGAAATAATGAACATAGCGACCAAAAGCAACAACGCCGGAATAACGGCTACGAGCCACAGTATTCCCTGTTCGGCAAAAGGTGATTGTGACACTTCATTTGTCTGGTCGAATCCGACAAAAGCCATAACAAGTCCCGGTACAACTCCTCCAAGAGCCATTCCCGCTTTATAGAAAATACCAGTCAAAGCATTGACTATACCCGAAATACGTTTACCATGAGTATATTCGCCATACGAAATTACTTCGGGAACCAAAGCCCACATATACCCTGTCGCAATAATGACTCCCGTCGATTTTATGAACTGCGCCACAAAGACCAACCATATCTGCGTTTTGAGTACCGGAACCACAGAAATAATATACAGCAATGCCATACCCAATATAGCGACTGAAAGGAATACATAAAACATTTGCTTTTTTCCAATGGCACGTTTAATGCAGGTACCATCGGCATGAAAATGAATGCGGGTATCGAGCCCAAGGCCATGAAATAAGGTAACATCTCCGGTGCACGTACATTATAAATCATATAATATGAACCGGCAGAATTACCAATCGCCATCATTGCAAAAGCAGTAATGAAAAAGAACGCCAAAATACGCAAAGGTTTATTTCTACAAAATTCTACCCACAAGTCGGACACTTTTACTTTAGATGTCTCCTCCTGATCCATAACCACACGCTCCTTCGTCTGGTTAAAGCAGAACATCAATAACGCCAATCCGATAACAGCATAAATAGTCATCGTAATAAACCATGCGTTAGCAGATGCAGTAGTATTGATTTTACCATCGGGAGACAACACCTTCACCAGTATCGGAATACCGTATGCCACAGCCAAACCACCCAAATTGGCAAGAAACATACGCACTGACGTCAACACCGTGATTTCATTCGTATCGCGGGTAAGTGACGCATTCAGTGCTCCATAAGGCACATTAATCAATGTATAACACATGGATAATCCAACGTAAGTGAAATAGGCATAGAACAGTGAACCCGAAAAGCCGTTCCAAAAACAAAGAATAGCAAAACCAGTCAGCGGAGTTCCTCCCCAAATAAGATATGAACGGTATTTACCTAGTTTAGGATTGTGTTTATCGACGAAAGCACCCACCAGAGGATCCCAAAGGACATCCACTATCCTGACAATAAGAAACATCACGGCTGCCACTTCCGGTTTAAGTCCATATACATTGGTATAAAAAATCAGCAGATACATACATACGGTCTGGTAAATAAGGTTTTGCGCCAAATCACCGGAACCGAATCCTATACGTTGAAGCCAAGAGAGTTTATAGAAACCTTTCGCTTCATTGGTCTTTATTGTATTCTCCATAAAATAGATAAATTGGTCATTTTCTGTTTTTCGTATTCATTTCTATCAAGATAGCTGCTGCCACTCGTTGCCCTAGCGTCTTTTTATCCAATGGATGAATATCATTCCATTCTCCTAAATCACTATTTTTAATCAGAGTAACATTTTTATTTGTATCGGCTACTTCCGCCTGCGCTTTCCGGAATTCCGCCCAGGCAGTGCGTCCTCCTTTATCTGTGGGTGAAAGGAAATCCGCCAGCTCAATGATATAGAAAGGCATATCCGACTTATTCCATCGTTGTCTCCAATCGCTAATCATAGCCGTCAACAAGTCTTTATACTCATTTCTGCGTGAGACATTCGATTCTCCCTGATACCAGATAACACCAGATACCGTATAGTTCAGCAAAGGAGCAATCATTGCATTATACAGTCCTGTGGGTTTATAATGAAAAGCCGTTTGTCCCGGAGCAGCGGGCATAGGAGCACCAAGATGATATTTCCAACTCCCCTCCAAATTGATCTCCGATTCTCCTTTTTCCGGCTGACCTTTTCCGAAAAGGATTTTATAAGGCTTTTCCTTTACAAATTGAGGACGACCGCCATAACTGAAAAGGCGTATGGTTATTGTATTTTTTCCGGCTTTCAACAATCCGGCAGGAATGGTGTAGATACGGGGAGGATACTGATAAGAGACAGTCCCACAAATGTGCCATTTACATAGACCGAATCTGCATCTACGATGCATCCCAAACGAAGAGTCGCTTTCTCTCCCGCCTGTTGTGCAGACACCTGAAAGTCTTTACGGAACCAGTGGGAGCCATTGACGGTATTCAGTCCGTTTGTTGCCCAGCCGGAAGTAAACAAATCTGTTTCTGTCCAATTGCTATCATCATAATCGGCAGCATACCAAGGGGTAGCCTCATGCATCCCTTTATCTCCCTGAAACAACGCCACATTCCAGGCATGACTTTTCTTCCTCTCCTCTTTTTTCATCGACTCCATCAAATCGTCTGACTCATAGATACGCTTTTCATTCAAATAAAATGGAAAAGGCTTCAACCCTCCCTCACTGATCCACGCTTCTACCGGTGAACCTCCGACACTGGAATTTATGATCCTACCGGAACCTTTGTCTTTTGATAGACATCTTTAGCGAAGAAATAGGCTAAAGCAGAGAAAGGCATCACATTTTCAGGAGTCATCGCTTGCCAGGAAATTCCCGGAATATCTGCCTGCGGAGCATGAAAATTATAGAGCAGAGGTGTTTTTATATAGCGTACCATCGGATAGTTACTGTCCGTAGATATTTCATCGCGAAAACGATCTGTAACCCGTGAAACAGGCAATTCCATATTCGACTGTCCCGAACATACCCAAACATCACCAATAAGAATATCCTTTAATTCGATATCATTAATGGCCATCGTATAAGGTCCGCCAGCTTTCAATATAGGCAAAGTCACTTTCCAGTTACCTTGTACATCAGCAACAGTCTTATATTTCTTTTTCAGGAAAGTTATATCAACGGTTTCATCAGGATCAGCCGTTCCCCAGATATTGACAGGTTCCCCACGCTGAAGTACCATTCCGTCGGAAACAAGAGTCGGAAGTTTAACCTTTGCTCCGCCCAACAAGGCGAAGCAAAGGAACACAACTACTAACCCTACCTTATAAAACCAATACTTATTCATTCTGTCTTTTCTTTTATATGTCTTTATTTCATGATAATTTAGCAAGAGAAGAAATCCATCGGGATTCCACTTTGCAAACTTAGGAAGTTTCTTCCCACTTACCCAGAAATTCTGATTCAAATCATTACTCGCTTGTTACATCATCGTTTACGTATGTTACAAAAACTTGTTGTAATGTTACATTCAAGCTGAAACCACCGATGAACAGGAGGAAAACGAAAGTTTTAGAAAGAGCGGATTACAGTAGTTATTGTTATTCATTCGATCCGCTCCAGGATGATAACAACTACTGTAACCCTCACTCTCCCCCTCTTTAATTATTATAAAATCATTTATTCCAAATCTCCGGTAAAGTCTTCGCTGACATCCTTACCAGCAAACCATCGGCTACTCCCTTATAAGCATGTTTACGTGCATAATTAGCATCCCAAAGGTTCGGAGCGTCATTCGGTATCCAATTCACATGTTCTTTTTCATTGTCCGATACTCCCCAGATGGTAATACCATATTGTTTATCCACCGGAATATACTTCTTGTACATATCAATAACATACTGATACATTTCTGCCTGTTGTGCAGATTTTCAGTAGTAGGCGACGAGGTGTTAACCTTAATATCCAACTCGGATACTTTAATCAACTTGCCGGTAGCACCCAGTTTCTGGAACATTTGAGCAATATTGTCTTTATTGGAATCAATAGCAATATGCATTTGTGTACCAATACCATCCACTATGGCCCCTTTGCTTTCGATGTATTCCACATATTTAATCAGACCGTCACACTTATTGAGGTTATATTCCAGATTATAATCATTGATGAATAGTTTATCATCCGGATTTCCATACTGACGGGCAAGTTTGAAAGCTTCTACTGCATAGTCTTTCGGAGTCAGGAAATAATCTTGCCAGTAGAATTCATCAGAAGCCAGATCAGTTTTGCCTTTACCAGTCTTAATGTCTGATGTTTTTCCGTCATCCATTGGTTCATTGACTACGTCCCATGCATGAACATAAGGTTTGCAATGGGTAACCATCTTTGAAATCCAGTCTTCCATAGCATCTCTGATAATCTCGGCTTTTTCTTCGTCGGTCTTCTCAATGATAGTAGGACCGGAAGCGCGAGTGACTGCACATGTCTCCACCACTTTCTCCGACAATACGATATTATCTATATAATAATCGCCTGCACTAACTCCGAAATTGATACAGAATCGATTCATATCCTCTTTAGACACTGTAAATTCTTTCTTAAATTCTGTCCAAGTCGTACTCACATTTCCATCTACATAGCATTCACCTGCATAACTCGTTGAGTTCTGAATTTGAATTTGGAAAGTAGTTGAGACACTTGCTTTAATCATAGCAGAGAACTCATAGGTCTTGCCGACTTCCAAAGGAGTATCAAAGCCATATCCAGCCTGTGCCTTATATGCATTGCCCGCCCCTCCGTCAACAGAACTAGTCAGCTTCATCGAATATGAACTTCCATATCCTTCACCTTCTTCCGAAATCGCGGCTTTTCCACTACTCCAAGCTCCCCAAGGAGTAATAGCTTTGCTTTCAAAATCTCCGTTAGAAATCAGATTAACCACAGTAGGATCGGCATCTTTGTCTGTCACAACAATATTATCTACATAATAAGTCACATCCGGCAAATAACCAAATTCAAATGCAATCTGAAATGTAGTACTAACAAAATCATTCACTGTGATCTTCACCTGCTGCCATTGAGACGTTGTCTCAAAAGCTTCCGTCCAACTGCCACCTGTAGCATACCAGTCTTTATATGGATAATTATTTCCTAACCCAGCGAAAGTCAACCGGGCTTTACCAGCTTTATCCGAACGGACAAAAAATGAAATTTCATAATTATGCCCACTTACTGCTGAAATGTCAGGAGTATATAATTGCACAGAATGAGCAGCCGTTACAGAAGATCCTACTGTAAATTTCAATGCTTTGGAAGTAGTTGTCAGTCCTTCCCCTTCCACAATGGACATCGCATCACTTCCATTTTACGATTCCAGCCATCAAAGGTTCCATCTTCAATGCCTGACAGATCCAACAAATTACTGCCCGCCGGTCCCGGAATAACTTCCGGTGCAATCAGACTATTCAGATAACTCGCATTCTGATTAGTGTGCCAAATCAGACAGTGTCCATAAATGCTTATACCCGCTTCTGTAGTCTTTGTAAACAATTGATCTACCTTATCAAATTTCAAATTCCCTTTAGAATCGACCATAGGACCGTGCTTCATGGCATATCCTATCGTCAGATCATTAAAGTTCTCATTCACAATGGTAGTCGTTGTCTCGTCACCAAGATATTCATCCATCCCCACTCCGATACCCAACTTAAAGTTGGGATCGGATAAATATTCTTTCAACGGCTTGTAACGGGAAATCTTTTCAGCCAACTGTAAAGGCAGTTCGGAAGAAGTAACCGCTCCATGTGTAGGGTCTTTATACCACTCCATCTTATTATCGTCACACGATGTCAATATCAGCACCGACAAGGCAACAAACGGAAGCATATTTCTGTATTTCATAATCTTTTCAATTTAAAGTCATTATTATTCTGCATCCTCTTCTTCGTCCGGGAAATCGGTATATTCCGGCTTCGTCAAAGGTACGACACGCCAGTTATCAATATAAATCTTCACGGAAGTTGCTTTGGATAGAAACTCTGTTTCTTTATCCGAGCTCGCACCTGTGATCTTATCCAATGTAATATCAGAGTTCTCAAAATAGAAACCGAAGTTGGCATAAGAAGCAGATGCACGGGTAGCGGCCACATCGGCAAAAGTGGTCCAAGCTCCGCTGGATGCTTTCGATTTGTAGAATTCACTAAACGGAACAGTTACAGTCTGCCAACCGGTTGTCTGGAAAGGAACAATCTTTCCGTCTACAAGCCACGGTACGTAATTATAACAGTCTCTCTCCCATTCTCCACCGTTGAATCCGTTCTGACCACAAATCTTCAGGAATCCGGATTCAGACCAAGGTCGGCACATAAATTTCAAACTGAATAGCACATTCGGCAACAGGAGTTTCAGCAGGGACACCCAGCGTCAACCAGTCAGGATCAGTGCCATTACCAGCTGTCCAAACTTCAGCACAACGATTCTTCGCTGCTGCCACCGGCAACTGTCTTTCTAATGGCAAACGACAGTAAGCACCTTGCGACACATTACCTTCACCAATCGAAGCAGATTCCAGTTCGGTTGTTTGAATCATACTTTCAGAATCGCCCCATGCTCCTTGTGCACCCACTCCGTCGAAGTTCAACAACAAGCCTTTCTTATAATTGAAATAGGCAGGAGAATAAGCACCACCATTCGAACCTTCTACGAAAATAGAACCGCCCTCTTCAGAAACTCCGGCAGGCATATCCACCATAAAATATTCACCGTCAAGATCAGAAATAATACCTTCTGTCACCACCACATTTCCGGGGAAAACGACTTTTGCTATTTCCGTCAATCCACTTCCGTAAACAATGATAGGTTCACCTATATTCGGCATACAGTTGGAGATTTTCGTTATAGACGGTGCAGCAGCACGAATCTGGAAATCATAAACGTATTCACCGCCATCTTTTACCAAACGAATTGTATTACGTACATTCTCGTCAGCTTCTGTAGTCGGAACTTTACTGTTCACACTAACCAAAAAAGATTTATTCGAAACAAAAACCGGATTAAAATAACAGTTATATCCATTAATATACACTTTCTTCAATCCGTTGAATCCTTCACCTTCAATTCGAATCAGTTGTCCCAAACGGGCAAAATCAACCAAACGGTCAGGAACATTCGACTTCGCGTCTTCCAGATAGATCCCTGTTATGTTCATCACAGAACTTCCGCCATTATCGTCATCGTCGTCACACGAAACAAATGAACAAGAGCAGATGAGCAGGCTCACCAATAAGCCAAATGCTTTCATACTATTTTTATATATCAAGCTTTTCATTCGTATTCTCGTTTTTAATTAAACAAATCAGTTATTCTGTCTTCCTTAAATGCATAAGGCACAGGATCTGCTTTCAACAAAGGATTTTGCACAGTCTCCGATTCCGGATAAGGAAGAAGGAATATACTGGAATCGACGTCACCTATGGCACGCTTCGTTTCATCCGAATCCTCGTCTCTCTTCAAAGTCTGTGTATCCGCATCCCATACTACAGGAATAGCAGTACCCCTATCCTGTCCGGTGATATAATTGAGTACTTCCTGTTGTTTATAATAAGCTCTACGTACCAAGTCATACCAATACTGTCCTTCCAGACAAAGTTCCAGTCTACGCTCACGACGAATATCTTCGTAAGTAATCGAATTTTGGGGTTCCAAACCGGCACGCTTGCGCACTTTGTTAAAGTATTCCATTGCATCGGCATCATCTGTTGAAGGATTATTTCCCAATATAGCTTCTGCATAAATCAGATATACTTCTGCCAGACGCAACATGTAAGTATTGATAGGAGTACTTCCGGAAGTGATCTTCGCATTATCTTTGCTAGAACCACAAACATATTTCTTACAATAAATTCCGGAAACAGTACCCGATGCTTTCTTCTCACAAGTATATCCTCCGTTTGCTTTCTGTATTTCAGGATAATGATCGCCATAAGCCATCCAAGTCGGCTGACGCCGTTTATCTCCTTTTCATACTCCCAAATCACGTCCGGTTGTGCAAAACATAACCGCCCCATGCACGGTCATTACCGGTAATAGCCGACTCACAAGCAAAATAGTCCTGTATCGTATTACATTCCCCATACGTACCATTACTAACCCATTGTAAAGCAAATAGTGTTTCCGAGTTGTTATTTTTATCAATCATAAACAAATCGGCATAATCAGTCATCAGTCAAAATTTCTGTTTTCTATCACTTTTAAAGCCGCTTTCTTTGCCAAATCCAGATAGTCCTGATTACGGGTCGCACTATTAGGGTTACTACTATAACCGGCATACGTCAGATAAACACGCGACAACATGCCAAAGGCACTGTATTTATTGACACGTCCGGCAGCAGAAGAAACCTCCGGCAAATATTTTGCCGCAAATTCCAAGTCACGCATCGCAAATTCATAGACATCACTTACCGGGCTAGTATTGACAATTGGATTAGCCACCAGTTCATCCGTATCCTCATTTATAATAACATTTCCCCATAACATCGCCAGATAGGAATAAGCAACTCCACGCATGAACCGTGCTTCAGCAATATATGGGTTCTTCACTTCTTCGCTATTGGATGAGTTACCTTTGATCCCGTTAATAATCTTATTAGTTTGCTGTACTATATTGTATAATGAGCCCCAAGCCGAAACTAACGGCCCCGTCAATCCGGTTTCGGTCAAATCGGCAAAAGGATAGATATAATTAGAGGTTGTCGCACAAAGGTTGAATCCGCGTCCATCACCCAGTCCATAATAGAACTTATCGTTAAAGTCGAACCACACCTTATTATACAAAGGAGCTGTTGCTGCCCGGAAATCATCTTCCGTTTGATAAAAGTTATCTCCTGCGATATTGGAGTTATCTTCAGAATCGAGGAAGTCACTGCATCCTGCAAACGCCAAAGCTACAGCCAACATGAAAGAGTATATATATTTACTTGTTTTCATATTTAGTCACTTTAAATGATTAAAAGGTTAAATTCAGACCGAATGTATAAATTCGCGGAGAAGGATAACGATAGTTATCAAAGCCTGTAAGCAAAGCGTCCTGATTGGCAGAACCTATTTCCGGGTCCATCCCTTTGTATTTTGTGAATGTATATACATTCTGTAGGTTACAATAAAGTTTCAGATTCTGAATACCAATCGGTGCCAACCATTTACGCGGGAACGTATAGCCGAAAGAGATAGACTGAATACGCAGGAAAGAACCATCTTCCACAAAGCGGTCACTGAAACGATAATTGGAATCATCTGTCCCTTTGGCAATAGCCATACGGCAAGCATAAGGGTCACCGCCTACAATCTGTATATTCCGATAATCATCCGGACCATTCGGATCAATCAAAGCCAGTTGTGCATAATCCAACGCCGATTTCAGGATATTATTATTGCCCCGTGGATTTTCAAGTTCACGACGCCCCCAGTTTACAACTTCATTTCCCACCGATCCGGTCAGGTTAATGCTCAAGTCGAAGCCTTTATAAGAGAAAGAGTTACCGAAGCCGAAAGTAAAGTCCGGTTCAGGATTACCGATATAAGTACGGTCCTGTTCATTGATAACACCGTCTTTGTTACATCTTCAAAAATATAATCACCAATCCAGATACTATTCTTGGAAATCGACATACCTTCAGGCAATGCTACCGGCTTAATTGCTCCGGAAGCATCTTTATAGTAAAAGTCAGTAGCCTTTTCAAAGCGGCCAATCACTTTATAACCATAAAACTGTCCGATAGGGTTTCCTACTGATGTACGTGTCAGTACGGTTATTGTTTCGCCTGTCTGATTACTCTTATCTATCAGGCTGGTTGCCGTATCCAGCGATTTTACTTTATTACGGTTCATAGAGAATACCACGTTACTTCTCCATTGAAATCCGCCTTTATCAATATTCACTGTATTTAAAGTCAACTCAAGTCCTTTATTCTCCAAAGAACCCACATTCTTCCAGGGTGCGGAAGTAGAGCCCTGACCTGAAGTTCCCACATAAGCAGGAAGAGGCACTTGCAACAACAAATCATTTGTTTTCTTATAATAAATATCGGCTATCAATTCAATCCTGTTCTGGAAAGAATTAATATCAAGTCCCAGATTACTTGAATAAGTAGACTCCCATTTCAATTCGGGATTCGGAGTATTGCCAGCCAGCAATCCTGTTCCCCAAACGGTAGCAACAGATGAATAAATGGCTTTATATGCATTATTAGGCACATTCTGATTACCTACAACACCCCATCCTAAACGCAATTTCAGATTATTAATAATATTGTTGTCTTTCAAAAAAGATTCATTGGAAACCTTCCAAGCCAAAGCAGCCGACGGGAACCATCCCCAACGATTATCTTTGTAGAATTTGGAAGAACCGTCGCGACGAAGAGTAAATGTCAACAGATATTTGTCATCGTATGAATAGAACAGACGGCCGAAATAAGATAAAATCGAACTTTCTCCACTATTACCATTATTCTTGGCTGTTGCGGCATCTCCCAATGTCAGGTCGGTTGCGGCATTGGACAAATATCCCATACGGCTTCCCATCAGATATTCCCATTTGCTCTCCTGCATTTCCTGGCCAATCATTGCATTCACATTGTGCACTCCAAAAGTTTTCATGTAATTCACGATATTTCTCCAACTCCAGAACTTATTATATGATTTGGAGAAAGTCCCCTGACGGTCCGTATTTTCAATCGCACCAAAAGTATATGAGGGATCAAATTTATAAGTATTAGTTACCCCATAATCGAAAGACAATTCCGTTTTAAACGTCAGTCCGTCAATGATAGTAGCTTCAGCATAGGTGTTTGCCCGAATACCCATTTTCTCGTTGCGGTTATCCTTAATCATGGCAAGACCCACCGGATTCGTTTGTACCCATTCGTCCGTATCCGGTCCGTCAAATGTGCCTTCAGCATTACGAACAGCCACACTCGGACTCTGCAATAAAGCAGTTCTAATCAACGACTCGTCAGATACAGTCAATTTCTGACGGGAATTACTAAACGCAAAGTTAATACCCATTTTTAAATAGCTCTTCACCTGGGCATCAAAACTACCTCGTAAGTTCAGACGCCTGAACCCTGAACCAACAGCAATACCATCCTGATTGAGGTAACCTGCTCCCAATGCATAGTTACTTTTATCAGTACCTCCGGTCACAGAAAGATTATGACTGGTCATCATAGCTTTAGAGAACATCTCATCCTGCCAGTCTGTACCCTCACCTAGTAAATCCGGACGAACAAAGTTATTATCCTTGTTCACTATTCCCCAATCATTTCCCGAATAGTCTTTCCTGAACGAACATTCTTATGCTCCGCATATTCACGCAGATTCAGCATATCCAGTTTTTTAGGCATTTCCTGCCATCCTATATATCCGTCATAAGTTATTTGCGCCTCACCCTTCTGTCCACGTTTGGTAGTAATCATAATCACACCGTTTGCAGCTCGCGCACCATAAATAGCAGTGGCGGAAGCATCCTTTAATACGTCCATAGAGACGATGTCCGAAGGATTGATAGATGCCAGTGCATTATCACTTCCCGAACCTGTGGAACCGTCGATGATAACACCGTCAATGACAAAGATAGGTTCATTGGAGGCATTCAAAGAGTTGATACCACGAATACGGATGGAAGAACTACCACCGGGCATACCGCTATTAGCCTGTACCTGCACACCAGCAGCACGTCCTTGCAGTACCTGGTCAACGGAAGTCACTACAGATTTCTTAATGGCTTCATCGTTGACCGATACAACAGAACCGGTCAGGTCACTACGTTTCATCTGACCATATCCAACTACAACTACTTCGTCTAATACTTTTGCATCTTCTTTGAGGGTAATATCAAACTGCTTTTTCCCGGCTACAGGAATCGTTTGTGTCTGATATCCGATAAAAGAAATCTTCAAGCTACCTTTGGCTGATACATTCAACTTAAAATTACCATCCAAATCGGTAACTATACCATTGGTAGTGCCAGCTTCTACTACACTGGCTCCGATAATCGGTTCGCCCGATGCATCTTTGACCATCCCCGTCACGGAAACAGTCTGTGCCAATACCCATACAGGGAAGAGGCAGAAAAGAATGATAAGACCTAACGGTCGAAAATAATGATTTGTGCTTTCCATAAAATCATTTTTTTAATTAATAATGATAGTGGTTAATCCAAGTTATAGGTTTTTCTCTTCTTATTTATAATAAGGAATAGAGTAAGGAATTCATGTTTCCATAAGCAGTTATTATTTTAAGGTGTCCGACAATTCATTTTTTTGGTTAATGCAAATTTATGGATAATATATCAAGCATAGGTGGAGATTTTGTTTCAAGCAATTGACAGGCGGTTACATACACTTGCATGTACGTTACAAGCTATTGCACACCCGTTACATACCCCTCCCAGAAGCATCCCTAAAGGTTTGCACGTAACATCAGTAAAAGGAAAAGTAACAAAGCTAATGCTATTTTAATTTAATATAGTATCTTTGTCTATATAAAAAGCACCAATAAACCCTGCTTATATTAATGAGTATGAAAGCACAAATCCTATTCCTTTTTTCCATATACTATTTCCTGATAGGAAGCACTCCTGTTATGAAAGCACAGACCGGCAAATTCTATTCAACAGACAAAGAACTTTCCAACAGTCTGATCAATGCCGTATATCAGGACCGGAAAGGATTTATCTGGATAGCTACCGAAAACGGACTTAATAAATTCGACGGGACACGTTTCTCGATCTATCGACATAATGCTACGGATAGCACCAGTTTGAAAAACAACTATGTACGGACATTATTCGAAGACAGTCGCGGTAATTTCTGGATCGGATGCATCAATGGCTTACAGCGATATGACCGCGCCACAGACAACTTTCACGAATTATTCATCTCTCGGAAAGACGGACGAAAGAATCCTCATATCACTTCCATTATTGAACGCCGGAACGGAGATCTTTGGATAGCAACTTCCGGACAAGGCGCATATCCCTAAAAAAGAACAGCAATCCCGCCTCCTTCCATATCGAAACCGAACTGACAGACCGGATAGGTAGTAACTACCTGAATGTCATTTTCGAAGATTCCCGGCAAAATTTATGGATTGCTACAGAAGAAAAAGGACTTTACCGTTATTCTCCGGAAAATAAAGAGCTTAAAAGCTATAAAGCACCTTATCATATAGCAGGTGATGACGTTTCTGCCATTTGTGAGGATGCACACGGACAAATTTTCGTAGGAACCTTGACAAAAGGTCTTTTCAGACTATCATCCCGGCAGGAAGGAAACTTCGAACCTGTCCTCTACCAAAACCGGATGAATTTGAATATCCGGACTCTCATCATTGATACCCGTGGAAAACTTATCATAGGAACAGACGGTGAAGGAGTAAAAGAATATCAGCCTCAACAAGATATTATTGTGGACAGTGAGATTAATGCGGGTCCCTTTGACTTCTCCAAATCCAAGGTTCACTCGTTAATCGAAGATAAAGATCACAATTTATGGCTGGGCATTTTTCAGAAAGGTTTGATACTAGTGCCCGGCATTTCAAATAAGTTCGACTACTACGGCTACAAATCAATACACAACAACACCATTGGTTCCAGCTGTGTTATGGCTATTCATACAGATGAACAAGCTACAATCTGGATAGGTACGGATAACGACGGATTATATGCCATAAACGATCAGGGAAAACAATTACGCCATTACACCCATCAGGCAGGTAATCCCCAATCTGTCCCCGGCACTATCCTATGTCTCTATGAAGATTCCAATCAGGAACTTTGGCTAGGATCTTACTTCAATGGTCTGGCACGGATGAACAAACAAACCGGAACATGTCAAGATGCCACCTCGCTTTTACAAGGAAATCTTAACGCAGGCAAGCCCAAAGTTTCCTGCATCATTGAAGACAAAAACAAGAATCTCTGGGTGGGTACTTATGGTTCGGGCTTATACAAAATCAATTTACCAACTCAACATGTCACCTATTACGAATCTACCGCAACGAAAACGATGACTGGAGCATCAACCGACTTCCAAACGATTGGATCAGCTACCTACTGGAAGATAGAGAGGGAATGATATGGATCGGCACTTATAAAGGTCTGGCCGTACTCAATCCTCAAACGGACAATTTTATCAATTATAAAAGCAAAACAATCTCCTCCCGGGTATGTCGTTTACAGTTTATTGGAAAGTAGTAATGGAGAGATCTGGCTGGTACTTCCGAAGGATTGGTCTGCCTGAATAAAGACAGACTAACACCTGTACTTTTCACTACTGCCGATGGACTCCCCAGTGATATTATTTGCGGCCTGGCTGAAGACGAGAAAAAAAATATATGGATCAGTACCCATCAGGGAATCTCCAAACTGAATCCTCCGGAAAAGAAGTTTATCAACTATTATGCAGGCGACGGTCTGCAAGGAAATGAGTTTACGCGCACTGCTGTATTTAAAGATAAACGCGGCAAGATATTTTTTGGAGGTACCAATGGAGTAACAGCTTTCTACCCCCAGGATATCACCGAAATCAAAAAAGAAATGAATGTATTGATTACCGGCTTTCACGTTGCTAACCGCCCTGTGAAAAAAGGGGATAAATCCGGCAACAATGTCATCACTGATACTGCTGTCATGGATACCGAGCAATTTACACTGGCATATAATGAAAATACATTCAGCATTGATTTTTCTGTTTTGGAATTCAGCAATCCCGACCGGATTAGTTATCAATATAAGATAAAAGAATTAGGCGATGAATGGATCAGTACGCAACCGGGAACAAACCGGGTGACTTATAGCAGTCTGAAACCGGGGAAATACACTTTCTCCGTACAGGCACGCGACCATAATAATTTCTCTAATATCCGCACAGTTACTATTGCCATCACTCCACCTGGTACCAGACCTGGTGGGCAAAAGTAATCTGGGGATGCCTCGGAGCATTACTAATCTATGCTCTTACCATGTATATTCTGTCACGTATCCGCCACCGGCAAGAAGTGATGCGACAAAAACACATGGAACAGATTAACGAAGCCAAATTACAATTCTTCATTAATATCTCACATGAAATACGTACCCCGATGACTCTTATCATCAGCCCGTTAGAGAAACTGTTAGCCGAACATTCCGAGAAACAACCGGTTTATCTCATGATTTACCGGAATGCCCAACGTATTCTACGTCTGATCAATCAACTGATGGACATACGAAAACTGGACAAAGGACAAATGCATCTGAAATTCCGGGAAACAGACATCGTAGGATTTATCAATGACTTGATGCAAACATTCAATTATCAAGCGCAAAAAAAGAACATCACATTTACTTTCGAAAAAGAACTGGAAGGTGCTGATTCTCTGAAAGTATGGATTGATCTAAATAACTTTGACAAAGTATTGATGAATGTCCTTTCCAATGCTTTCAAATATACACATGAGGGAGGAAATATCGAAGTGTTATTGAAAACCGGTCACAACGATGCCTACCGGGGTGCTTTGAAAGATTATTTCGAGATAGATATCACCGATAACGGAATCGGTATTGACAAAAACAAAATAGAACAAATATTCGAACGTTTCTATCAGATTGACAACGACATGACACAATCTAATTTCGGTACAGGAATCGGACTGCATCTTTCACGATCGTTAGTGGAACTGCACCACGGCATCATCAAAGCAGAAAACCGCGAAGACGGACAAGGAACCCGTTTCATCATCCGCCTGCCGTTAGGTAGTAATCACTTGAAAGCAGAAGAACTGGAAAATCCTGAAGAAACCGGAAGCGAACCAACAATCTCCCAACTTCCCAAAGATTCGATCTATGAAACGGAAGAAGAAAACAAAACTAACGAGTACAGGAAACCCAAAGCAAAAACACGTTATCGCGTCTTAATCGTAGAAGATGATGAAGAAATACGTCGCTACATACGTAGCGAACTGGATAGTGATTTCCGTATCTACGAATGTACAAATGGACGGGAAGGACTGGAAACCATTTTGAAGGAGAAACCCGATCTCTCATCAGTGATGTTATGATGCCCGAAATGGATGGAATCACTCTCTGCCGGAAAATAAAACAGAATATCAATATCAATCATATACCTATTATATTATTAACCGCCAAATCGAAAGCCGAAGACCAAATCGAAGGACTTGAAATTGGAGCAGATGCTTATATCGTAAAACCATTCAACACTGAATTATTACGAACTACTATCAGTAATCTGATAGCCAATCGGGAAAGACTGCGCGGCAAACTGGTAGGTGAACAACAAGTAGAAGAAAAAATAACAAAGATAGAAATGAAGTCCAATGATGAGATCTTGATGAGTAAAGTAATGAAAACCATCAATGACCATCTTGCCGACCCTACCCTTAATGTAGAGATGCTGGCAGCCAACGTTGGAATGAGCCGCGTACATATGCACCGCAAATTAAAGGAGTTGACTAATCAGTCAGCACGAGATTTCATTCGTTCTATCAGACTGAAACAAGCTGCCAATCTGCTACGTGAGAAGAATCTAAGCGTTTCGGAAGTTGCATACGCTACAGGCTTCTCCAACCTCTCTCATTTCTCCAATACATTCAGAGACTTTTACGGAATTTCACCGAGTGAATATAAAGAACAACAGATGTAACAAACAGAATAAGACTTGTTACAAACAAGAATCTAAATTAGAAAGAAAGCCGTTATTGATATGACAAATAATGACTAAAGCTATTTATACATAATCAATGCAGACTGTCCGGGAATAATTACTTCCGACCCGGTTTGCGTACCTAATCCACGCACATCTATCACGCCATCTTTGCATACCACTGTATATTTACCAACAGGCACTTCCAAACGCGCAGGAGTCATACGAGAATTAAACGCCACGATAATATCTTCCCAACTATCTCCGTTCGCATGATCCTTCAGGCGGAATGCAATCAGGTTTTGTCCTTCCACCGGAAGAAACTCCAGATGCTTCCGAACCTTTTCCGCATCTCCCATACGGAAAGCGGGATGGGACTTACGCAAATCTATGAGTCGCTTATAATACATGAAAACATCTCCGTTCGTCGTTTTACGTCGCTAATCGATAGCATTGACTGCATCCGGACTCTTATAACTATTGTCCACTCCTTGTTTATCGCGCATCACTTCTTCTCCTGCATAGATAAAAGGAATACCTTGCGAAGTGAAGACTACCGTCTGCGCAAGCTTATCAAGTCGAACCAGTTGCTCGGGAGTAGCTCCCGGCATACTTGCTTTCAAGCGATCAACAAGGCACAAACCGTCATGGCAGGAAACGTAGCTAATCATCTGGGTAGCTGCTCCGCCCACGGTTTCTGACTGTAATTAACAGAATCACACCGTACTTGCGGATGCTCAATAGCAGCCACAATACCGAATTTAACACTCATTTCTGCTCCCGGAACTCCGGCGAGGAAAGCCCCTTTCTCCTTTTTCCAGACAGGTCCGCAAAGCCCATCACGCAATTCATCCGAGAATACGGCAATTCCCGCATGTGGGAAACATTCCCTTTCATTGCCAACGAATCTGCCGGATATTGGGGAGTGTCGGCTGCCCAACCTTCTCCATAAATACAAATGGTAGGATCAACCTTGTTCACCGCTTTCCGGATCTCATTCATGGTTTCAATATCATGCACTCCCATCAAGTCAAAACGGAAACCGTCAATATGATATTCTTTTATCCAATAAAGAACGGACTCTATCATAAACTTGCGCATCATAGGGCGTTCACTTGCCGTCTCATTACCGCATCCGGAACCATTTGCCAATGTCCCGTCTTCTTTCTGACGATAAAAATAACCGGGAACAGTACGTTCAAAATTACTTTCAACGGTATTAAAAGTATGATTATAAACCATATCCATTATCACACGGATACCAGCTCTATGCAGTGCTTGTACCATTTGTTTGAACTCTTTCACACGAGTGGCAGGTTGATAAGGGTCAGTTGAATAAGAGCCATCCGGCACATTATAATTCGCCGGATCATATCCCCAGTTATAGTGGTTTTCTTCCAGTTTTGTTTCGTCGATAGAAGCATAATCAGAGGAAGGAAGAAGATGTACATGTGTCACTCCCAGTTCTATCAAGTGATCGATACCGGTCAATAACTTATCTGAATTCATGGTCCCGTGTTCAGTCAATGCGAGGTATTTACCTTTATTCTTAATTCCCGAAGTAGAATCAACCGAGAAGTCACGATGATGCATTTCATAGATAATCATATCAGCAGGAGATTTCAGAGAAGGACGCCTGTCACTCTCCCATCCCTCGGGATTTGTAGTCTTCCAGTCAATAATGGCAGCACGTTTCCCATTCACTCCGACAGCATGGGCATTGATTCCCGGCGTGTCTCCCTGCCATTTATCATTGATTTTTACATTGAAGGCATAGAATTTACCAAGTAGGTTCTTATCTACTGAAGTTGTCCAGGTTCCATCTTCTGTGGGCTCCATCTTTACTGTTTCATAAGCATGTCCGCCTTCACCGGCATCATATAGCATCAGGCGTACTTCTTCTGCAGTTGGTGACCAAAGATAAAATCTGGTTGCCAACGGCGTATATTCCATTTCCGTAAGACTTCCCGTATGAACCGGATACAGCTCAAAAGAAGCATATTCCTTTTTCGCAGGGAGCAGCTCATTACTGTTGTCACTGTAGTCACCCCTAATATTGCTAAATAATTACTTCCCATCTTCATTTAAACCTCCCCTAGATATTTCCTTTATATCTATCCCTATAATCAGTCGCTTTACTTCACCTTATCCGGATTCTTCGCTATAAAATCCTTCCAGCTATTATAACCTTTTTCCATGGTCGGCCGCCCCATTTGCAGGAAATGACAATAGGCTGCTGCCAATCCGTCTGTTGCATCCATAAAAGTAGGCATATCCTCTTTGGGAAAGCGCAACATCCGCTGCAACATATCCGCTACCTGTTCTTTGGATGCCTGCCCGTTTCCGGTGATAGCCATCTTTATCTTCAAAGGAGCATATTCCGTAATCGGAATGTCCCGCTCAACGCCACTGCCATCGCTACCCCCTGTGCACGGCCCAACTTCAACATCGATTGTACATTTTTACCGAAGAAAGGCGCTTCAATAGCCAGCTCATCAGGCAGATAACTTCAATAATACTCAATACCCGTTCATGGATATGGCGAAGTTTCAGATAGTGGTTGGCAAATTTACGCAAGTCGATAATCCCCATCGCAATCATTTCGGGCTTGGTTCCTTTCACTCTTAGAACACCGTATCCCATGATTGTCGTACCGGGGTCAATCCCCAGGATTATCTTTTCTTTTACCGGTTGAATCACTCTATCACTCCATCAGGGTCGGAAACCCGATCACTTTATCTTTAAATATTTTTGCCAGTTCGTCATTCAAACGTACTCCCTGTTCCAAATGCCAACGATGCAGTAACCCACTGCTTTCCACCTCCCATTGCAAAGAATACGCACTTCCTTCTTCCCGATGACTTAATATCCGGCAAATGCGGGGTGCCTTCAACGCACCGTGTTTCTGTACTTCAGGAATATAACTCTCTTTTATCCAAATCATGAAATTGTCGTGAACGTCATCGTCCACTTGAAAAGTTGTATTATAAATCAGCATATCTTAATTTCATACTATTATTTACCGCAAACATAGCAATTATTTCAGAATAATGCATTATATTTGCGGCAACAAAAAAGATTCGTTTACAAAACGTTATCATATAAGATAGAAAAGGGGCGTTAGCTCATCTGGCTAGAGCGCGACACTGGCAGTGTCGAGGTGATCGGTTCGAGTCCGATACGCTCCACTTTTTAAAAGAGCAATTTCCAAAAGAGTTGCTCTTTTTTGATAGCCTTCTTGAAGTAATTATATTGTACGAATCAGAACCAAGTTATTTGATAATTATGGAGCGCAAACTTATCATTCGTAATTTTGGAGCTATCGCTTCAGCAGATATTGCATTGAAAGACTTCAATATCTTCATAGGTGAACAAGGAGCCGGAAAGAGCACAGTGGCCAAACTAATTACTATCTTCGAGAATAGTAGGGATAAAGTTTTGAAGGTTGATTCCGACTATTTAATGACTAAGTTCTCCGAGTACAATATTATTTCGTATTTTAATCCGGACAGCTATATTAGTTATTCTTCAGAACAAGGAGATATCACCTACGAAGATGGTTCCTTCAATTTCACTTTTTCGTACCATTCGACAAGCCATAATTTATACATTCCGGCAGAACGCTTCTTCATTAGTACATTCTCCCGCTCCATAGCTACTTTGGTGTTGTCCAAAGCACCTATACCAGTCACATTGTTGGAATTTGCCTCTTTCTATGAAAAAGCAAAGAACCTATTCGTAAATTATCAAGTTCCTATTTTCAATATAATATTCCAAGTCCGTGAGGCTAGTGAGAATCTAGTTTTAAGCAATTATGATAAAATCATTCCATTCAAAGACGCATCGTCGGGTATTCAATCCGTCGTACCCTTACTCATGGTTATTGATTACATCACCAAGGAGCAATCGGACACTCACTTCGTAATAGAAGAACCGGAACTTAATCTCTTTCCTGAAACTCAAATTGCTTTGCTCCAACACATAGTAAAAGAATGTCATCAGCTGACAATAACAACTCATAGCCCATATCTACTGTCGGCTTTAAACAATATGCTAGAAGCCGGTAACGTATCTAAGTTACACCCGGAAAAAGAAGAAGAGATTGCAGCACTCATGCCTAAAAGCAGTTGGGTTGACTTTAATAAAATTACTGCCTATAAGATAGAAAAAGGACATATCATTCTATCTTAGATAAAGAATATAACATCATTGTCGCCGACCAAATAGACTCTACTTCAGATGAACAGGGAAGGATTTTTTCTTCATTATTAGATTTAGAATAATATGGCAATATTCAAACAAGCCTGCACATGGGAAGTAACAGATAAGTTGCTGGTAGTAAAAGAAAATAAATGCAAATGCGTTTTCTCAAATCCCAATCAGCATCTACTCACAAAAATAAAGGTTGATGGTTGCCAAATTACTGATGGCATCAGATGTGACTACCTGATACTCGACCATTGTCACAACGAATATTTTGTTGAATTAAAGGGGAAAGATCTGCCTCATGCTGTTGAACAACTGGAAGCCAGTATCCAGCAATTATCAGCCCCCAACCATACAATTAAAAAAAAGGCTATTATTGTATCAAGCCGTAATCCCTCCAATGACACTTCGGTACAAAGAGCTAAAGCTATGTTCAAGAAAAAATATGGAGTAGAGCTTATACCCAAGAATATACAAATAGAAATTACAATCAAATAATATCCCGACAAATCAGACTTCCTTTTTTTTGCATAAATAGCAAAAAAAGGACCTTTATTCAAGGTCCTTTTTAATCACTTCGTCCATTTCTTTTATACGTTTCTCACGATCTTTAATGGGACCGTCTTTCTTGTCATTCTTAAATGCGTCATCGGCACGGTCGGCAACCTCGCCGCTCCATTCCTCAAACTGGTCCTTAGCCGGACGACCATTCGGCTCGATATTTTCCTCGGCTATCGAATCATGCCTGTTAATCATATCATCCATAAGTTTTCGTTTTAAAAGTTTATGGCTATAAGACAATACAAACGAAGAAAAGTTTTCTATTTTAATGATTTTTGAAGAAATCAGCCATGTTATTATACTATCAAAGAAACACTCCAGCCCAATCTGTGTCATTCATCCAGATACCTATATAAATTGCAGTTGCCGGCAACGTCCAGTACATTCAGCTCTTTCAAGCGTTTTTCCACTTTCTTTTGTGAAACCAGCCCGAAATTCCGTAACATATCACGCAACTTCCTAAACCCATATTGAGAAGTGATTTGTAGCAGTTCCCGAAGTGTTTTTATATCAGCTTCAGAATGATCCGCTGCGACCGAATATCGAATTTCAATTCTGTGATAGGAGTATCAAGTAAAGCCTTTGCCGCTTTTATATCTTCGGGAATAAAAATTTCCGGATTCGTTTCTTCCGCCTCTCTCATGAACATATCATTATCAAAGCCATTTTGGCGGAATTTCATTTCATACGCCCGTACTGTTGCTTTAAGACGGATATTTTCTTCCTTATAAGTCCTAAGGAATCCCGCTTGAGATTTTATTTCCTGTACAAGTCCCTCAAATGCTTTCTGCGCTTGACGATATTTCATGCGTTTCCGGACACTAAAATCCTTAATATTTCCTTGTAAGACGGTATAAAGAAATAGTTGCCGTCTTTCATCATTCCTTATCATTCCGGCAAGCTCCTTTATTATTAACCGGATCAATGGGGTCAACTCTTTCAGTGATTGAAGTAGAAAAAATTCCTCTTCATTTTCCTTCATCTTCTCATCCATCCGGCGTTTGTGTTCTTCTTCGGAAAGACTGAACCGGATATTTCGTTCAAGACAATCCGTCAGACTGTTTTCATCAAGCATTAGATAATCGCCGACTTCTGAATAAATAATCTCTTGCCTTTTACACCAAGTAATAATACGTCTGGTAGATACCTGATACTTGGTTGCCGCTTCTTCAATACCAATCCATTGTTTTGTTGTCATACCTCGTTTTATTTTTAGATGTATGCGTCGCAACCAGATATAAAAAAAGGTGCGAACGATACATGTATTTCCTAGTAGAGGTAGTCGCATACCCATAGATGAAAAATACAGTATGCCCGCACCAGAACTTATATATCGATAGGGATATAAGCTTGGCACGGACATTTGATTTATCATCTATTCGAAAATGCGACTTTCCTACTAATAAATTAAATGTCCTATAAATACAAGTCCGGCTGTCAAAGGTCCGGTCCTTGATTGCAAATATACTTCTTTTTTCTGAAAAGAAAGATAATAAATGACAAGCTTTTTAGTTACAATAGAATTTTATATAAGACAAATAAGTAAACAACTACACGGGAGAATAGTTTCATCGGTGAGAAACTAAAGTTCCATCAGTGTGAAACTATAGTTTCATCAGTAAGAAACTAATAGTTCCAAGCAAGAGAAACTAAAGTTTCAAGGCGATGAAACTGTAGTTTCGAACCGCAAAACCAATAGTTTCAAGGCTTGAAACTATCGGTTACAAGGCAGGTCCCGCCCCGTAAGTACAGGGGTAATAAATAAAATAGCTTATCTGCCTGTGGTTAATACTATTCAGGCAATGAAACTTCATCTGTGATTTTTACTTGATTTGGGTATGCATCTCTACCATACCGTCTTTGCAGTGCGTTTATATCTTCTTAGCTTTGCAGTGACAGCATTATTGCCGTCACAGTGCTGTCACCATGCTGCTGTCACGCCATTAACTTTTCATAATCAAACAGTTAAGTTACAATCTGTGACAGATGACAGCAAATTTATTTTTTTTTATTTATTGGAGAGAGTATAAGTTCAACTTATAAATGCAATATTTCTTTTTTATTAATCGGACTTTAGATGCAAAGTTGCTTATTTATTCCGATAGAGTTGCGGACGGAAAGGAACATAAAGAGTGTAATTACTATCCGCCGGCTTTCCTCCCACCAATGCAGGTGACCATTTCGGCATTCCTTTGACAATGCGGAGAGCCTCCTCTGCAAATTCCGGATGAGTGGAACGTAGAATATGAGGACGAAGGATAACCCCTTCTTTATCAATAGTAAACTCACATAAAGCATAACCCGAAACATTCTTCTCCAAAAGCCCTGACGGATAAACCATTTCACTGGCAATATATTCTTCCGGAGCCATCGCAGAGAAATGAGCAGGTTCTTCCACTTGCCTTCCGGAAAGCGTCTTTGAACGGGGACCCACCGGATAAATTCCGATATACATCGGCCGCTTATAAGCATCCGGCTCTTCCTTGGTGCGCTGTTGCAATGCTTTTAATAAAGCAGCAGCCTCCACTGCCAACGTCTGTTCAGAAATATTTTCCCCTCGGGATAACATATAAGCCGACTGACAAACCAACACGAGACGTTCCATCAACGTTCCCTTTTCCGGCGACCATTTACGTCCCATCTGCTCTTTACCTTTAGCATCCGTAGAAGAGAAAAAATAAACAATTCCATCCAAACCAGCCGTAGAACCGTCCAAATCCTGTACCTGCTCTGTCACCAAACGAAAGATAGCCCCTAAAGACTGATATAGGGAAGCACTAATGACAACCGATTTAGTATCCACCGTCACCGTCCCCTTCTCTGCCTGCCAATAAGTACGCGATAATGTGTTCGAAACCAGGGTATAACGTCCATTCCTCTTCTCTACCGACATTGCATACTCCGGCGAAAAGGAAGGGATAGCTGCAAAACGCGCATAAGGCTGTTTCTGGAAGCCCGTATTAAGTAAAGAAAACACACTACGATAATATTCGCCTAACTCGCCTGTATAAGTGGAAAAAGGTTTCACCGGCTCCAAATAGTCAATCTGGGCCGCAAGGCGAAAAGAAAAGGTTAAAAGCAGAAGACAGAAAACAATCTTTTTCATAAGTTGCCGGATTTTCGGTACATATCGGCAACAAAGATACAAATTATTTCGATGGTTCGTGATAAAATTATATCTTTGCACGGTTTTTACTAAGAAACTGAATAACAATACATCAAAAATATGATAGCTAAGATTGAACAACTTCTGAAAGAGGTGGAAGCCTTACACGCCTCCAATGCCGAAGAACTCGAAGCTCTCCGCATCAAATACCTAAGTAAGAAGGGAGCCATTAACGACTTAATGGCAGATTTCCGTAATGTAGCTGCCGAACAGAAAAAAGAAGTCGGCATGAGACTGAATGAACTGAAAACAAAAGCGCAGGACAAAATCAACGCGCTGAAAGAAATGTTTGAAAGTCAGGACAACGATTGTGACGGACTGGATTTGACGCGTTCGGCTTATCCTGTGGAACTCGGTACACGCCACCCGCTCACCATTGTAAAGAACGAAATCATTGATATCTTTGCCCGTCTGGGATTCAGCATTGCCGAAGGTCCGGAAATTGAAGATGACTGGCACGTGTTCTCGGCACTGAACTTTGCCGAAGACCATCCGGCACGCGATATGCAGGATACTTTCTTTATCGAAGCTCACCCGGACGTAGTATTGCGTACACATACTTCTTCTGTACAGACTCGTGTGATGGAAACTTCACAGCCTCCTATCCGCATCATCTGTCCGGGACGTGTATATCGTAACGAAGCTATCAGCTATCGCGCACACTGTTTCTTCCATCAGGTAGAAGCGCTGTATGTAGATAAAAACGTATCATTCACCGACTTGAAGCAGGTATTGCTGCTCTTCGCCAAAGAAATGTTCGGTGCTGATACAAAGATCCGTCTGCGTCCGTCTTACTTCCCGTTTACCGAACCAAGTGCGGAAATGGATATCAGCTGTAATATCTGCGGCGGTAAAGGATGTCCGTTCTGTAAACACACCGGCTGGGTAGAAATCCTCGGTTGCGGTATGGTAGACCCGAACGTACTTGAATCAAATGGTATAGACAGCAAAATATACAGCGGTTATGCCCTCGGTATGGGTATCGAGCGTATCACAAACCTGAAATATCAGGTGAAAGACCTCCGTATGTTCTCTGAAAACGATACAACGCTTCCTAAAAGAATTCGAAGCGGCATATTAATAATGTGCTAAATTTACCAGTATGCCAATGTTCCCAATGAAACCGTCGGACGGTGATCGGGACATTGGCATATTCATCAACAGACCAATCAGGCCAACGGCGTTGGTTTCCAATCAATGCGAATCGGTCGATTGAACGATCATTCATTATGGCAAAGGATAGACTCATTACTCCCAGTTATTGTTTCATCTTGGCAGCCAACTTCCTGCTATACTTCGGTTTCTGGTTGCTGATTCCTGTTTTGCCGTTCTATTTATCCGAATTCTTCCAGGCTGGAAATTCCACTATCGGCAT